>Ga0064013_1022_pt1 | contig 126396 bp, 120 predicted proteins | sample CrowatWCoCulture_FD_61583 | JGI IMG/M metagenome (GOLD analysis project Ga0064013, IMG submission 61583) | Marine cyanobacteria communities from the University of California, Santa Cruz, USA, analyzing cyanobacterial DNA methylation -... | ecosystem: Host-associated > Microbial > Bacteria >...
AAGTAATCCACCAGATTTTTACAGAAACTTTCGTGACCAGCCACGACAATGTGTTTCAATGAAACTAACGGAAGAATCTCGAAGTTGATGTCCATGATAAAAGCATTGCCAATTAACCTCTCCAACCTACAGAAAACAGTACTCCAACAAATAGTGAGAGGGACAACAAACCCCTATCGCCTTGTTAGACGAGCCAAGCTAATCTTAGCCGCAGCATCAGGAGAGAGCAATAGTTCGATTAGTCGAAGATTAGAATTAGACCGAGTACAAGTGCGTCAGTGGCGATCGCGATGGTTTGAGGAGAGAGAAAAACTGAGTGCCGCCGAAGAACAACAGGTAACGGAGAAAGCATTAATGGTCTTGATCAAAGGAATTTTAAGCGATCGCCCAAGACCTGGAACAACAAAATCCTTTACGGTCGAACAAGTAGTCCAGATTGTAGCGATCGCTTGTGAAGAATGTGAAAAATCAGACAGACCAGTGAGCCATTGGACACCTTCAGAGTTGGCGGATGAAGCCATAAAAAGAGGAATTGTCGAAAAGATTTCCCCCCGTAGTGTGGGGCGTTTTTTAAAAAGAAGCGACATTACAACCACATCTCGTTCGTTACTGGTTAAATGCCAAAATTGATGATCCCTTAAAATTTAAAAAGCAAGTCAAATATATCTGTGAACTTCATCAAGAAGCTAAAACTTTGTTAGAACAAGGAATTCATTTAATTAGTACAGATGAAATGACAGGAATTCAAGCTCTTGAGAGATTATTTCCGAACAAAAGAATCAAGCCTAAACAAGTAAAAAAATCGAATTTGAATATGAAAGACACGGAACTTTAAGCTTGATTGCGAACTGGGATGGCAAGAGGAAAAGTTGTTAGTCCCTCTATTGGACCGACAAGAACAGAACAAGATTTTTCTGAACATATCCAGAGAATGATTAAGTTTGATGAAAAAGCAGAATGGATTTTTATTGTAGATCAACTCAACACTCATAAATCGGAAAGCTTAGTCAAATTAGTAGCAGAAAGCTGTGGAATTACTATTGATTTGGGGAGAAAAGGAAAGGAGGGAATTTTGCAATCTATGGACAGCAGAGCAGATTTTTTATCAGATGAATCTCATCGAATTCGCTTTGTTTATATTCCCAAACATACATCGTGGCTTAATCAAATTGAGTGTTGGTTTTCGATCTTAGTCCGGCGTTTACTCAAAAGAATTACTGTCCGTTCAACTGAAGAACTATCCCAAAAAATTCTCAATTTTATTGATTACTTTAATCAACATTTTGCTAAGCCGTTCGTTTGGAAATTTAAGGGCTTTAAAGATCATAAGTGACTGGTGGATTATTTTTGCTAAGCTGCACTAGTGGCAATGTCTGCGGTGAGTTGATACAACCTGGAACTTCGCAAGGTAATAATACTGGACTGAGTCCGTCAGCAATTGACGAATATCTATCTCGTCGCAGCGGCTATCGTATTAGAGGGAAGTTACTCAGATGCAGTCGCGTTTTCTCCAGCGTAGTCTCTTGCGAAACATTATTGACTGCGGTTAATAAAGACGAGGATATTAGTGTCTATGGGTCACATTATGATTGGACTTTTTTTGTCCAAAGTCCAAATTATGACGCATCCCCAGCATATGGTCCTGATGGATCAAGGTATCTGCCAACTGTCCGCGTCGGAGGTGGAGGGGAAACAAATAAATTTCATACCCTGGTACTACCTCAGGGAATAGGAGTGAAAGTTATCACAACCTACAACGGTATCCCCCAAGGTGTAGGATACTTTTCTGGGGTGGTTGTTAGTTTCTGTGGCTATAGCTGTGATGCTTATGTTCGCTTCAAAGATATTGTGATTGAGTGACCTTAGAGTGTCGCCTTTTCCCTATTGTGAAACCACTGATTTTGTAGGTTGGGTTTCTTTGCTCAAACCAACCTATATTATCCAAGTCTCTAGGGTACGTTAACGAAAGGTAATGCAGCTAATCAATTCTAAAGACAAAACATTCAATGATCAATAGCTATTTGATTATAATTAAAATTAAAATTAATAAACTTCGTCATGTGAGCCAATATCCACTAGGATAATTAAAGATTCTTCTGAGTCTTCATCCTGAGAAAAGATAAAAATAATACGACAATCATAACTAACAGAACAAGACCACAAATCATTTAATTTCCCCGTTAATTTATGAGACTTTAAAGACGGAGTAAAAGGATCTTTAGCTAATAAGCTTAAAACACTCGTAATTTTATTTTGTAGTTCAGGAGTCTTTTTAATCAATTTCTTAAAAGCTCGTCTAAAATGACTATTCCAAACTACTCTCATCATCCTCCTCCTCTAACAAATCTGCAATTAAATCATCCACTGTGCCAATTTTAGCTTTTCCCTCTTGTAAATCAGTTAAAATAGCTTGAGCATTATCAGCAATTTCTGAGCGTCTTTTTTCGATGCGTCTTTTGCGGATTAAATCAAACAAATAATCTTGATCCTCAATTGACAAGGTTTCAATGGATTCAATTAGATTTTGAAAGTAAGCTGTGGCCATTTTCTTAGAGATTATTGTTTATCTATTGAGTATTATAAAAATTCTTTTCTTCTAAGAAAATTAATTTTTGCTTAACTTTTTTCCTAATCTAGAACTTAATTGATACATAAATTAATAATAGGAATCACCATATTACAGAAAACTTATGGAACCCAGACAAGAACTTAATTCTATTGTTGTTACCCACCGAACAAATGGCCAACATTGAGGGTAAAATTTTTGCGGGGGGTATGCCAGTAGCTGCTTTAATGGAAAAAGCGGCACTGTTAACCTCCCAACGTATTCAACAGCTTTATCCTCTCCATACTGTTGACAAAGTTGGGGTATTAGTCGGCCCGGGTCATAATGGGGGAGATGCTTTGGTTATTGCCAGGGAATTACATCTACAGGGTTATGATGTCTGTGTCTATTGTCCCTTCACCAAACTAAAAGAGTTAACCCAACAACACGCTAACTATGCCCATAGTTTGGGCATTCCTTACCATAACGATCTCGAATCTTTGAACCATTGTCAATTAATTATTGATGGTTTATTTGGTTTTGGACTCAAGCGACCGCTGTCTGGTAATCTAGCAATAGATGTAGATCGTCTCAATCAATGGTCGATCCCTGTGGTGAGTGTTGATATTCCCTCCTGGGTTACACACCGATACCGGAGAAGTGCTAGGTACAGCAGTTAAAGCAACTCATAGTCTCTGTTTGGGGTTGTGGAAACCAGTTTATTTTCAGGATCAAGCTTTAGCTTACACCGGTATAGCTGAAAAAATCGATTTTGGTATTCCCTTAAAGATATCTTTTCAACTATTCCCCAACCCATTCCCCTACAACTTTTGCACAAAACCCTAGCACTAGGTTTTTACCCTTACCCCGTCCCCAACTTACCCATAAATATCAACAAGGCCATTTACTGCTCATTGCCGGTTCCCATCGCTACGCAGGGGCGAGTATTTTGAGCAGTAATGGGGCTAAAGCAAGCGGTGTGGGGATGTTATCCGTTGCGGTGCCTGAGTCCCTGAAACCTCTGCTAGTTGGTAAAATTCCTGATGGTTTGGTGATTGACTGTCCTGTGTCAGAAAAGGGGGTGATTGCCTCATTACCCCCACTTGCAACAGACTTCGCTTCCTATGATATCATTGCCTGTGGTCCAGGGTTAACCAGAGAAGCAACGGAGGTGGTAACTAGGGTATTAGAAGCAAAATGTCCCCTAGTTTTAGATGCCGATGCACTTAACATCCTGGCCCAACTGGGAACGGTAAACCGTTTATCTAAACGGCAAAATGCTACGGTTTTGACCCCCCATCTAGGGGAGTTTAAGCGTCTTTTTCCTGATATCCATAACCCCGAAAAGGATAGAATAAGCGCCACTAAACAGGCCGCTAGTCAAAGCGGAGCGATTATTTTGTTAAAAGGAGCCAGAACCATTATTGCCAACCCTCAAGGCAAAATTTGGATAATTCCCGAAAGTACCCCGGCCTTAGCTAGAGGGGGCAGTGGGGATGTGTTGACTGGTTTGATCGGGGGACTATTAGCCCAAAACAAAACCACCAATCACACTCTAGAGGCGATGGTGGCAACGGCTGCCTGGTGGCACGCTCAAGCTGCTATTTTAGCGGCCAAAGAGCGCAGCGAGTTAGGAGTTGATGCCGGAACTCTTAGCCAATATCTTCATACTATTTTTTAGAAAAGATATTAGATCTTATTATCTCGACTAAGGTTTATTTTGTTCAAGCATTCCCACGCCGGAGTAACTGTTATAGGATATGTTAGGCTTTCGGGTTTTTTGAATATCCTCTTTTATTTGATCTAGATCAATGTAGCGATCAGCAACATTAATTAAACTATCACTGGTCATTGAGCGCAAACTAACAACTTCGATGCGGGCCCCACGATAACTAACCGAGTCCGCCGCATAAGCTAAGTCTCCGTCTCCACTGACAATAATGGCTGTGTCGTAGGAACCCACTAGGGCCATCAAGTCCACGGCTATTTCTACGTCCAAATTAGCTTTTTTCGAGCCATCGGGCAGTTGCACTAAGTCTTTGGCAATGACGCGATAACCGTTGCGTCTCATCCACAATAAGAACCCTTGTTGTTTTTCGTTGGTGCGATCCATCCCTGTGTAGAAAAAGGCTCTGAGAAGGCGAGAACCCTCTGTTAAACGACAAAGGAGCTTCGTATAATCGATTTCTATACCTAATTGTAATGCAGCGTAGAAGAGATTAGAACCATCGATAAAAATGGCCACTCTTCCTCGATTTTCTAAGACTTGTTCCGGGGAGAAAATCGAATCATCGTCAAAATCATCATACATTGTTGTTATGCCTCGTTGCTCGTCAAAAAAGGACGGACTATGAAAATTATTAGTGAGTTCGGGTTTGTATTTCATCGTAAAATAGTGGTTGTTTTCAATACAAAAATAGAAAAAATGTTAATTTTTTCAATTGTTAAGGGTTCTCCTCTGAGGGAAGATCGAGTTTAGCAAAAATGGGCTGCGGTTTGCTTAGGTTTTGATTAACCGCTAGCTTGCCCCATTGGCTATGGTGAGTAAAAGGAATAACTTGATTTAGGCGATCGCTTTGATTAAAGTCCACAGAAAAACCAAGTTGTTCATAGATTTTGCTACTGAGATTAGGAATAATAGGAGCTAATAAATAAGCAGCAAGACGCACTGATTCTAACACTCCATACAAAATCTGTTCTACTTCGGCCTGTTTTCCTTCTTTAAACAAACGCCAAGGGGCCTGTTCATCGATGAATTTATTCCCTGCTCGGATCAAGGTTAAAATCTCCTCACATCCCTCGTTAAATTTGAGGGTTTCATAGGCTTTTATTACCTTTTCCCCTAGAGTTAAGCCTATGGTTTTTTAGGGGATGTTCTTGGGGTAATTCTGCTGCTGTAAGCTCCGGTAATGAACCTTTACAGTATTTTTTGGTCATTCCTAAGGTTCGGTTGAGCAAATTCCCTAAATCGTTAGCGAGATCGGCGTTAAGGATATTAACAAAACGAGTCTCGTTAAAGTCTCCATCTTTTCCACATTCTATCTCTTTTAAGAAATAGTAGCGCACTGCATCAGCACCATATTTATCCACTAATGCAAAGGGATCTAATGTGTTTCCCAGGGTTTTGCCCATTTTTTGCCCATCTTTTGTCAAAAAACCATGACCAAAAACTTTATCTGGCAAAGGCAATTCTGCTGACATTAACATAGCTGGCCAATAGATAGCATGGAAGCGTAAAATATCTTTACCAATTAAATGCAAATTGATCGGCCACCAAGTCGATAAGGCATTATTTAGAGTAGGTTCGGCCTCTGGTTCGAGTAAGGCCGTCACATAGCCTAAAAGGGCATCAAACCACACATAAATGGTATGACTAGGATCTTTGGGGATGGGAAAACCCCACTCCAAATTGACGCGAGATATGGAAAAGTCTTGTAAACCTTGATTAACAAAGTTGAGAATTTCGTTGCGGCGGCTCTCTGGTTGGATAAATTGAGGATTTTTTTCGTAGAGTTCCTCTAATTTTGTTTGATATTTAGACAGTTTAAAGAAATAGTTTTCTTCGTCTCGCCATTCTGCTTTTTTGTTAGTATGAATGGGACAACAACCATCTTCTAATAATTCTCGTTTTTCTTTAAATTCTTCGCAAGCAACACAATACCATCCTTGTTGTTGGGCTAAGTAAATATCCCCGTTCTCCCAAACTCTCTCGAAAAATTCCTTAACAATTACTTCATGTTTACTGGCAGTGGTACGACTAAAGCGATCGTATTGAATTTCTAGCTTCTGCCATAATTCCTCAAAACTGCTCACTATCTCATCACAGTGCTTTTGGGGTGCTAGTCCTTTTTCTTCGGCGGTTCGCTGTATTTTCTGCCCATGTTCATCGGTTCCCGTGATTAAAAGAACCTCATCACCTATTAATCTTTTATGGCGAGCAATGACATCGGCGATAATGGTGGTGTACGCACTACCAATATGGGGAACTCCGTTAACATAATATAAGGGCGTGGTTAAAGCAAATTTTTTAGGCTTTGTTGTTTTTGAGGTCATTATAAATTAAGGGGCTTTTAATCAAGACTATCCTTAAAGTCCCCTCTAACTGGGGATAATGTTTGCTAAGGATTAATTCTGGTTATTTTTTTTGCGTATCATTGTTTAATCATTAACCCAATTATATCCCTTATTCCAATAAAAAGAATCTTAAGAACCCTATGTTAAGACATCTTAAGCAATAGTAAGTTATAGTTACAATTCTCATTAAAAACTTATTATTGTGTCATCTTTTTTCAAAAAAGAGCAGCAATGCACAAAGCGTATAGATATCTTGCAAATAATGTTTTATGGTATCGTAGGATGAATTTTATTGATTTTTGGTGTATCTTAAAAATGCAATCATGTAAACTGCCGTTAAATTTCTCCCGAAAAAAGAACTCATAAAAATTAAAAGATCGGATATTTTAGGCAATCCTAACTGGAAAAAAAAGATGAAAAAAATTCTAGGAATGATGCTTTCTCTGGCCTTAGTCGCAGTGCCATTAAAATCGGTCGCCGAACCTATTTTACAACGTATTGAGCGAACAGGAACTATTCGTGCGGGGGCTTGGAAAGACGCGAAACCCTTTGGTTATGTTAACGAAAAAGGGGAATGGGTCGGCTATAGTATCGATATTATGAGAGTCATTCAAAGTCAGGTGGAAACCGCCCTAGACAAACCCATAAAACTTGAATTAGTTGAAGTTGACACTCAAAACTTTTTAGATCATGTTCGAGATAGAAAGGTAGATATTTCTTGCGGTCCGACTTCCTTTACCTGGAACCGAGAAAGATATATTGATTTTTCTATCAGCTATTTTGTCACAGGAACACAAGTTCTGGTCAAAAAAGGAGTCACCATTGATTCTGTGGAGGAACTGAAAACAAAAAGGATCGGTTTGGAAGCTAATACCACTAATGAAGCAGTTCTCAAAACCCTTGCCCCAGACTTACAAGTAATTGTAGTCAACAGTCGCAGCGATGGCTTTGCGAAACTCCAACAAGGGGTTATCGATGGTTATGCTGGTGATGGTATTCTTCTCGAAGCTTTGAAACCCAGATTCCGCACTTCAAAATGTAGTATAAAAAAATACATAGTTTTAAAAAGTCCGAAAATCATACCTGGGCAAGAATATTTCTCTTTTCATTAAATTTTTAGGAAAAATAATCAAATTAAGAAGATTTATACTCATTGAAAACTTAGCAAGACTCAGCACAAACGAAGGAGAGTTTCCTCTTCTCATTTGATATCATTAGACTCTTATTCTTTTATTATTTTTGCTTTATCCAATTCAATTTATAGATAATATCTTTGACAAGATGCAGGTAATAAACTCAATATAAAACGCCTTTCTTCTGTTAAATTGACAATTTGTTCAACTCCGTTTAAAATCACATAATGAATACCTTGAAAACATTGAAATATCCACCTCAAAGTCGGACGCAATGTTACTTTCCCTACTTGATTATTTATTCCTTTTTTGACTCTTTTTAAACAATTTCTTAATTCTCTTTGCCCCAAGTTATAAATCAACAAACACAAAGACATTAAAAATAACATTGTTTCTATTCTTTCTGGTTTTTCAACGAAGAAACTATCAGTAAAAAATAAGGGATCTTTCAAAAATCGAAATCCTCTTTCCGTAGATTGCTGGTTTTTATAAGTTATCAGAATTTCACTAGCTTCTAATTTATTTTCCTCTACTAAGTTAGTTGCTAAAATAAATTTTCCTGCTTCTTTAGTCTTTCTACTTATCTCTTCATCTTTTTTGATGATCAGACTAATCATTTTATAAATCTTTTCCTTTTTTTTCGAGTAAGTTTCAGTCAGTTCAACTTCTTTTATTTCCAACAATCTCAATTTTTTATTAATAGCTTTTAATTTATATCGAGCAGCTTGAGGATGTTCAAATTCTTCAGATTGTATTTCTTTAAGAAATTTTTGGGATTTCTTCTCTTCTTGGGAAAGTTGTTTTTCTAGTTTTTCCAAATCACTTTTCTGTCTTTTTTCACTCAAGACTATTAACCAAGTTTGCTTGATTCCACCATAAGTAACAATTTCTTCTTTCCAGGTATAACTTTCTAAATTTAGGTCACTTCTTTTTTCTTTATCTTCATCTTTTACTTCTTCCACCTCTATATTTTGCACTAATTCTTTTGCTTTTTTTATGGTCATTGGAACTCTCGTTATCCATTTTAAATGTTGGATTAGTTGGAGATTTTCTTGACCATATAAAGCACTATCACAAACCATGATACTATCAAACTTTATTTGCTTTTTGAATTCTACTAAAACTTTTCCAAATACAGCTTTATCAGATTCATTTCCATCTCCTACTCTCACAAATAATGGAATATCTCCATCTTGGCTTGTTATTAAATCCAAGACACATTGTTTTAAGTCTGGTCTATGATCCCGAGAATATCCTTTCTTAATAAAAATTGGTCTTTCTTTAATAATTTTTTCTTCTTCCTGTTTCTCTTTATCTTCTTCCCTTTTATATTCTCCATCTAAATGAAATGATGTGGAATCTAAATGGGAGTATTTAAGGTCTATTTCAATTTTTTTAATTACTTCTAAAACTACTTCAATAAAAATATCATTTAGTCCATATTTATATAATTCATCCATTACTCTCCCAATTTTATCATCATTAAGGTAATCAGGTTTAATTCTTTCTCCTAACAATTTCTCAATGGCTTTATCTTGAAAAAACTGACTGAATAAATATAGAGGTCTTGAAACAAATCCTAGTCCATTGATTAAAATAGACTTAACTACTGTACCTGCTGAGATTTTTTCTCTAACATCTATTCCTAATTTATTATTAATTATTTTGACTATTCCTATTTCATCAATTAAACCAGCTACTATCCCTAAATGGTCTAAATTTTTAACTTGTATTTCTTCTAAATAAGACATTTTTCGCTCTTTTTTTACAGAGGAAACAACTTAAGCAATTATCCCACTTTTTTGTCTTCAAGAGCTTAAGCAATTATACTTAATTATTAAACCCAGGCTTGTAGTATTTAATGCTACTTTTTGAAGTGCGGAATCTGGGTTGAAAAACTCCGCACCCAACCCCGAAGAATGGGACATTATCCCTAACGATGAATTGGTTCACCTGGAAGCTTATGCTTGTGTTCTTCCTCAAGATGATTCTCATTGGAGAGACTTAGTTAACTATTCCATTCTCAGAGTTATTCAGGGATATATTATTGAAGATCCTGAATTTAGCAAAATGTTTGCAGGGTGGTTTGGTGAGCAAGGGGTAAGCCCCTATCCTGAAGCTATTCTACAAGACTATTTTCAGGGAATTCTTGACTCAAAAGAACGCATACCTACTACTGCTTTTTAGCTAACCGTCGAGAAGCCCCGCACTATACCGTAGGTCAGTGTCGGGATGAAAGGCGGGTCAATGATTGGGGTTCGATGCCCCAATTATTGACAAGAAAGTAAGTCAACAATACAATAAAGGCAGTCTAACCGACACCTGGAAACAGGCTCAAAAGTTAAAGGGCGAACCCCATCGCTCTAGCTAGTGGAGATATGCGTCCCTAGATTGCCCCAGACAATCAACAATGCTCAGAAGCTAGAAACGGGTAAAAAAATATTTCTGGATAAAAACTCGATACATTGCAGCCGATGGATAGTCGGTGGTGCTGACTGTGGAGGTATCTGGACGGGGATATGTGAATGGCAACATTTGTGTATCTAGAAAAGACCGATGAAACAGTAACGTCCTGTCGTGAGGTAGGGAAGCCCGCGCTGTACCCACTGGATCAGCGTCGGGAGGAGTGTCACATGTGTTATGAGTCAGTTGGATAGTTCTCAAAAAGAATTCAATCTACTCAAATTCGGTCCAGTTCGTTTAGTTGTTCTCCAAGGGGGATCTTTTTGTAATCTCGATTGTGATTATTGTTATTTACCCGATCGCCAGACTAAAAATCGTCTAGTCCGCTCTCGCATTGTCCCCATTTTTGAAAATTTACTCACCAGTTCTCTGGTTCGAGACTCTTTTACAGTTTGTTGGCATTTAGGAGAACCTTTAGCAGTTCCTATGTCCTTTTATGTAGAAGCGATGGAGATTATTAATGGAATTAAAACCCGTCTCCAAAAAGAAATCAGCATTAACTACTCCGTTCAAACCAATGGTGTATTGTTAACTCAAGCTTGGTGTGATTTTTTTCAAAAATATAATTTTAATGTCGGTGTAAGTATTGACGGACCGGCCTTTATCCATGATGTTCACCGCAAAACCCCAAGCGGTTTAGGAACCCATGCAGCTACCATGAGGGGCATTAAATTACTACAAAATAATCACCTTGACTTTTATATCATTGCCGTACTTACAGAAACCTCTTTGGACTATCCAGAGGAGATATTTCAGTTTTTTAGAGACAATGGTATCAAACGGGTAGGCTTCAATATTGAAGAAATAGAAGGAGTCAACCGGACATCTTCCCTACAAAAAGACGATATTTCTGCAAGAATAAGGGCTTTTTGGCAACGGTTTTGGTAGTTAACCGCTTCTGTTAAAGGAGAACTACAGGTGAGGGAATTTGAGGATGTCAGTGAGTTGATCCTGAAATCTTCAGGAAGGTTAAAAAATCAGATGTCTCGGCCCTTTGCTATTGTTAGTGTTGACTATCAAGGCAATTTTTCCACCTATTCTCCAGAGTTGTTAACCATGAAAAGTGATCATTATGGAGATTTTATTTTAGGAAATTTGGTTAATGATTCCCTAGAGTCCGCTTGTGATCATCCTAAGTTCTGGAAACTGTTGCAAGATATAACTGCTGGTTGTAGTCTTTGTGAAGATAATTGTTCTTACTTCTCTCTCTGTGGTGGGGGCGCGCCCAGTAATAAGTATTGGGAAAATGACACTTTTGTTTGTTCGGAAACTATGGCTTGTAGATACAATAAACAATTGGTGGTTGATGTGGTACTAGACGGAATAGAACGCCGTTTAGGGTTAAAAAATTGATTAGGAGAAAATTATGCCCGTAAACAATCAATCTGGTTATCTGGGTTTGGTGTTGATGTTAGCTACCTTAACCGTCGAAATGAGTCCAGCTACGGAAACCTTACCCCCCCACCCTGAAACCGTTCCCCAACGGGTGGAAAGGATTCAAAAATTGTTGCAAGAAACTTCTGTTAGTCTTAAGGAAGAGTCTTCTAGACAACCCTTAACGCCTAAATCTGACAATGAAACAGACCTGGCAATATGGGCAGATTGGGCCGATGGAGGTCGCCGTAGAGGAGGCAGTGGGGGTTGGGTTGATGCTTGGGACTCTGGTTGGGGAGATTGGGGCGATACCCCTCGCTGGGCAGACTGGGGAGATGTTTGGTAAGTCCTTAAGCTTTATCCTGATGCTCTCACCTTAATAAACCTGAGTTCGATATAAGGAAATTTCTAGAAAACTAACTCAAATCAGAGTAAAAAAAATTATAACTCCGAACTCCTAACTCCTAACTCCTAACTCACCTTAACAAAGTCTAATAATCGATGAGCTAGTTCTAATTTAGAACAAGAATCTATGGTTTCTTGTTTTCCTTTATTATCAATAAAAATTGCTTGGTTTGTATTAGTGCCAAACCCTGCTTCTGCTTTATCAATGGGGTTAGCAACAATAATATCTAAATTTTTGCGCTTTAATTTATCTAAAGCAGGGTTGACAATATCCCCTGTTTGTGCTGCAAACCCAATCAAAGTTTGATAGTCTTTTTTGAGGGTTCCTAACTTTGCTAAAATGTCAACAACAGACTCTAATTTTAAGTTAAGTGATAGCTCTTTTTTGGGCAATTTATAATTAGTATAATGTGCCGGTTTAACATCAGCTACGGCAGCGGACATAATAATAATTTCAGACTCCTTTAAATGGTTGATCATTGCTGCTTCCATTTCCTCAGCAGTAACTATGGGGATTAGGTTATAGTTAGGTGATTGAGGCAGTAATTCTGGGGCGATCGGCCCGTGAATTAAGGTGACAATAGCACCCCGATCGCTGGCTGCTTGGGCTAAGGCTAAGCCCATTTTTCCAGTAGAAGGATTACCCAAAAATCGCACCGGATCAAGATTTTCTCTGGTGCCTCCTCCACTGATTAAGATGCGTTTACCTTGGAAATCTTGTTGTCCTTGGGTGTATATTAAAGAGTGTAACTTGGTGATAATTTCCCTCGGTTCAGCCATGCGCCCTGCTCCAATGCGATCGCAGGCCAATAAGCCTGAACCTGGCCCGATACTATGATAACGAGTGTCTAGCTGTAACTGTTGCCAGTTTCTTTGGATAACAGGTTGCTCCCACATTTCTGTATTCATAGCTGGAGCGAGTAAAATGGGGCAACGAGAGGCTAAAACCGTATTACTGAGCAAGTTATCTGCTAACCCGTATGTTAACTTAGCCAGGGTATTAGCGGTTAAAGGAGCAATGAGCAGTAAATCAGCTTCTTCTCCCAAGGCAATATGGAGAGGACGGGAATGGGTTGCTTGCCAAAAATCTTGATCGGTATATGCCTGATGACGGCTGAGGGTAGCAACGGTTAAAGGTGTAATAAAGCGTTGTGCTGTTTCGGTGAGGATGACGCGAACCTCTGCTCCTTCCTGGAATAAAGAAGAGATAACCTCACAGACTTTATAAGCAGCAATACCACCACCAATGCCTATGAGGATCGATTTAGACTTGAGCATGATTATGCTTCATCGTATGCTTCGATGTCGAGCAAGTATAAATAGGGTTCTGCCAGTTCTTGACGTTGGAAAGCGACCGCCCGTAAGGTATGCCAATCTTTGAGAGCTTCAAAAGGATTGGTATAATCGTCTTGTTCCAGTCTTTTAGCCAGAGCCGCTACATCTTCCTGTGTAAACCCAGAAACATCTTGCCCTGTCAAACTTAAGGTTGTCATCCCGCACCTCCCCTAACGTTGCTAATTTTCCTGCCTTCCCCATTGTACCCCGATCTTCAGCAAATGTCGGTATTCTTTCGATTAATCTTAATTGTTTAGGTTGTGATAAGCTTCAATTACTTGTTGGGCGATCGCCGACCAACTATACTTATCTTTAACTAATTGATAAGCCTTTTTTCCTCTTTCTTCTCTTATTTCAGGGGAGAGAATAGCGGTTTCTATGGCTTGGGTTAAAGCATCAACATCTAAAGTTGTCACCCAACCAGCGTCATAATTTTTCACATCGGGCCAAATATAAACCCCCTCAGAAATAATCACAGGAGTTCCTGTGGCCATGGCTTCAGCTACGGCAATACCAAAGTTTTCGTAATAAGAAGGCAGAATAAACATATCTGCATCTTGCAATAAACCAATTTTTAAATCTCCTTGAACAAAACCGGTAATAGTTGTATATTTAGCTAAAGAAGAATCATTAATTTGTTGTTTTATCTTCTCTTCATAAACAGGATCTTGAGGATTAGAACCGGCTAAAACTAAATGAAACTTAATCCCTTTTTTGAGCAATTTTTCTGTTGCTTCGATTAAAAAGTTTAAACCCTTTTTAGGGTCAATGCGAGACATAAATAATAATAAAGGTACATCTTGAGGAATCCCTAAACTATTTCTAGTTTCGCCTTTTGAGGGGAAACTATCAGGAATATTAACCCCTAATGGAATAATTAAATCTTGGGTTTTTACTCCATAGCGATAGGAAATATTGGCCTCTTCTTCTGCTGTAAAATGGACTGCCGCGGAACCAGCAATATTGGGGCCTTCGAGAAGGTTGCCATAAATTTACTTCAAACATCGTTTTTTCTTGAGATCAGCCGGATCGAGGGTTCCTAATGGTCGTAAAATGTACGGTAATTTCTGATACCTAGCAATGGTTGCTGCTGCCGTTATTACCGGGGAAAATAAAGCATGAAAATGAGCGAGATCGTAATCTTTTGCGTGTTCATTTAACCATTGCAACAAAGGAAGAGAAAACTTATAACGACGAAAGGGAGAACAGGGAAAATAAATAAATTTGTAACCTTCTTGTTGAAGAGGAACCCCTAAAGGTACATCTAAAGGTGCTTGTCCTGTATCCCCATTAGAATTAGTGGTTAAAATAGTAACATCGATCTCTGCCTTAGCTAAAGCAGCAGAAAGACCTAAAACCATTTGAGACGGACCACCATAAACTAAAGATATAGATGGGACTATTTGTAGAACTTTCATGAGTTATTCTTGATAATGCACCGATTCTATCAGACTCAGTAGATAATCAAAAAATTTGGAAAAAAGAAAATGACTCCTCAACCACAGTAATTGATTATTTAGGATGATTTACTGAATGATTGGAAAATCAAATTTTGAGACTTTTGAATATGGGAGTTTATTTCCACCCGAGCATGGTCATTCTTGGGCAAATACTCGATCAAAATTGTGATTTTTCCTTTGCTTTTAGCCTGAATAATGTCCTTTAAGAGCTTCTCAAGTTTCTCAAGAAGGAGGTCTTGATCTTTGTTACTGGGGATTGCGGGTGTATTGTTCATGAGTTAATATTTGAACAGATTAGATAAAGTATACTGAATTTTTAGCTCAATATTAAATTTATCTTAAAATGCTTGATTACTGTTAGTCTAAGCTAATTTACAAAAATCAATAATATCTTAGGCGATTATTTTAAGTTAAATTACCTGTTCTTTTGGGGTTCAGAAATTTAATGATTAAGGGTTCAAAAATGCAAGAATCTAAATTATAATAAAACTTACTGAGATAAATGAAAAAAATGTCATGAGAAAAACAGTAAGAGCATCTACTCATGGTTTACAGACAGTTGAAGAACGACGAAAAATCCAAGGCTGGAAAAAATACGATGAACAATGGCAAACAAAAGCAGGGGTGTCTGAGTCGACTCTGAAGCGTTTTTGGAAGTCAGAAGACTTGAAAATAGACACTTTCACTAAGATATGTGAAGCACTGGGGTTTCACTGGGAGACGATCGCCGAGTCAGGCAGTTTAGTTATGGGACAGATAATTTGCGATCGCTATAAAATTTTAGAGTTAAGAAGCGATCAAAAGCATCGTAAAATTTATTTAGGGGAAGACTTAGGTTTACCATACTCACCTTTATGTTTGGTTACGCAGTTAAGTCATCATTCATCAGACAAAGAACAAGAATTACTAGAAAAAGAAAAAGAATTACTAGACAGGGAAGCAAGAACCCTACATCAAGTGCGTCAACATACTCAAATTCCTCAACTGTATGCTTATTTTAAAAATGATGAACAAGAGAGTTATTTAATTAAAGAATATATTGAAGGTAATCCTTTAGAAGAAGAAATATTTGAGGGACAACCTTGGTCAGAAGCAGAGGTATTTAACTTTTTAGATGAAATGTTAGGCATATTATCCTTTGTTCATAAAAGAAAGGTAATCCACCGAAAAATTAATCCTAGCAATATTATTAGACGAAAATCTGATAAAAGTTTGGTTTTAGTACATTTTGGGGACATAACCTATGAGAGTAGCAAAGGTTACCAAACACCTACACTATCATCAGTTTCACAACTATCAAAACATTTGTTTATTCCACCAGAACAAGGTATTGGATCACCTAAGTGTTGCAGTGATATCTACAGTTTAGGAAGAATTGCCATACAGATGTTAACAGGAAAATCATTAGATAACATAAAAATTGAGTATGCTACCGGTAATATTGATTGGCATGATGATTTAGATATTAATCCTATGTTGGTTAAATTTTTAGATAAGATGGTTGAATATAATTATACGGATCGTTATACCCCTGGGGAAACTGCCTGGAAAGAATTGAAGCAAATAGTTATTAAATAATCAATTATCATAAAAAATGTATTTAACCGTTGGTCAAAACCTTACAAACAAAGAGAATGACAACACCTATGAAATTATAGAAGAATTAGGTAGTGGTGGCTATGGTAACACATATCTCGTTCATGATCATAATTTTAATAGAAAAGCTGTTATTAAATGTATTGAAACCCACACAACAGAAACTAATGTAATTAACCAATCTCAAAAGATTTTTAAAAAAGAAGTTAAAAACCTTAAACAATTAGGTCAACATGATAAAATTCCAGAATTATACGACTCTTTCATTTTAGATAATAAATTTTTTATCGTTCAAGAATTAATTGAAGGTCATGATTTAATCGAAGAAATCAAACCCGATCATCATTGGACAGAAAATAAACTGATTATATTTCTTGTTGAAGTATTAGAAATTTTAGATTTTGTTCATAAACAAGGAAGAACTCACCAAGACATTAAACCATCCAATTTAATGAGAAGAAAGTCAGATCAAAAAATTATTTTAATAGATTTTGGTGCTGTTAAAGAGATTAGTGTTTTATTTGAATATAATCAAGGTGTAATTCAAGCAATGTTTCCTATTGGAACAGTAGGTTATATGGCCCCTGAGCAAAAAAATGCTTCTCTTAGACTGTGTAGTGATCTTTATAGTTTAGGTATTGTTGCTATTCAAGCTATTACAGGATTAGATGCTGAAACTATCAGTAACTTAATTAATACTTCTAGTCTAAATTCTCTTTTAAAAGGATATGATATTAGCGAAGATTTGATTACAATTTTAACTAAGATGGTAGCCTTTCATTTTAATGATAGATATCAATATGCTTCTGAAGTTTTGGGGGATTTTAAACAATTAGAAAATAGAAATAAATCGTTAAAAACATTAAAAAAAATTGTCTTAAGTGTAGGAATACCATTGGGGATTATTGGGTTAGTATCCATAGGATCAGTTATTTATAATAGTCTTAAGTATGACTCACTAGGAAAGGGAGAATTACTAAGTGTAGGAGAAGATAGAATATTACCAAACAATCCTTGGCGAAAAGGTTTAGGAATTAAAGCAATTGAAAATAAAGATTACAGACAAGCTGTTGAACAATTTAAAAAATCTTGGCAAGAAGAAGTTAAAGATCCAGAGACATTAATTTATCTCAATAATGCTTTACTTGATCATTACAATTTAGATTATTATACCCTTGCTGTGACAATTCCTATGAATAAAGATCATAAAAATGCTAAGCTTGCTCAGACTATTCTTAGAGGAGTAGCTCAGGCACAAACAGAGGTAAACTTAGGTCTTTTTAATGAAGATTATCCCCGACTAAAAGATTTTCTTGGTCATAATTTTATCAAAGGAAAAGCTATTAATAATACAATGGGATTAAAAATTATCATTGCCAATGAAGGTAACGAAGAAACACAAGCTCAAAAAGTAGCTCAATCTCTCATTAAACAGCCCATTTTAGGGGTAATTGGTTCTTGGACAAGTGAAATGACAGTGGCAACAGTTGATATATATAAAGAAAACAAATTAGTATCAATTTCCCCAGGGGCTACTACTGAGTACCTAAGCAATAATCCAAGCCCATTTTTTTTTAGAACAGTCACAAATAGTTCTGAAAGTTTTCAGCATATAACAAAAGAATTAATTAAGAGAAATAAAACAAAAGCAGTATTTTTTTACAGTCCTAGTAGTGATTTTTCTAGTTCTGCTTGGGAATTATTTAAAGAAGAATTTGAAGCGCAAGGCGGAAAAATAATTCATCAAAATGCACATCGTGTGCCAGAATATAATTTGTCTACACCAGATTTCAACCTTCAAAAATCTTTAGAGCAAATGAGAAAAGAACCTGAATATGACCCAGAAAAAACAGTTATTTTCTTGGTTCCTGATGCTGAAATTACCAAGGCAACTCAGAATAGTATAAAACTGATAGAAGCTTTGCCAAGTAATAATCAAATTTCGGTGGCGGGTTTATGGAGTTCATATAAAGATGAATTGTTAAATCTCAATAATAAAACAGTATTATCAAACATAATATTAAGCTCTTTTATCTATCCATTTGATCCCAATTATAACAATATAAACTTTAAAAATAATGCTCAACACCTGTGGCAAGAAGATAATCATCCCATAACCACCATTATTACCCCAAGAACAGCCAGTGCTTATGATGCCACTCGTGCTTTTATTGAAGCAATAGAACAACAAAGTCAACCTAGACGTTTTCTGTTTTTTGATATTCCCCAGAGAGTGACTCGTAAAGGTATTCAAAAAACCTTCGCTAACCCTAATTTTCAAGCCCAAGGTTCAACAGAAACCATTCAATTTAATACTGACGAAAATAGCGATCGCAAGAATGGCGATCGCAGAAATCCCCCTATTTCACTTATTCATATTGTTCCATGTGGTGATTATCATGAGTTTATTCCCATTGAATTTGATGATCCAAAAGATGTCGGTTTACAGTGCCCTTGAGAGCGTTTGACAAAAAGGACAAGATAGCTGATGCTTATTACCCAGATACAATAGGCTCAATTTAAACAGTTACGACACAGGGATGACTTACCAGCGCGTATTACTCAAACTTAGCGGTGAAGCCCTCATGGGAAACCTGGGCTATGGCATTGACCCCAAAGTCGTGGCCGACATTGCTCAAGAAATTAAAGATGTTATTAATCATGGCATCCAACTAGCGATCGTTGTCGGAGGAGGCAACATTTTTAGGGGGGTGAAAGCAGCATCGGCCGGCATGGATCGGGCAACTGCCGACTATGTAGGCATGATCGCTACAGTCATGAATGCCATGACTCTACAAGATGCCCTAGAACAAATGGGTATTCCCACCAGGGTATTAACGGCGATCGCCATGCAGGAAGTGGCTGAACCCTATATCCGTCGTCGCGCCATCCGTCACCTAGAAAAGGGGCGGGTGATTGTGTTTGGGGCGGGTTCGGGGAATCCTTTTTTTACTACAGATACCACAGCAGCCCTGAGAGCAGCAGAAATTGAGGCAGAGGTGGTTTTTAAAGCGACAAAGGTGGATGGAGTCTATGACTGCGATCCCAAGGATAATCCTAATGCCCGTCGCTACGAAAGCTTAACCTATAGCCATGTTTTAACCCATGATTTACGGGTGATGGATGGGACAGCCATTGCCCTTTGCAAAGAAAACCATATACCAATAGTTGTCTTCGATCTCTCGGTCCAGGGGAATATTGTTCGAGCAATTAAAGGTGAAAAAGTTGGAACCATTGTAGGAGGTTTCTGTGATGTTAGATGATCTTAAAGACAATATGCAAAAATCCGTTGAGGCGACTCAGCGATCGTTTAATACTATTCGTACAGGACGGGCAAACCCGGCTATCCTGGATCGGGTGACAGTGGACTATTATGGCACGGAAACTCCTTTAAACCAGTTGGCTAATATTAGCACCCCAGAAGCAACAATGATCATGATTCAGCCCTATGATAAGGGAAGTATGGGGCAAATTGAAAAGGCGATCCAGATGTCGGATGTGGGACTGACTCCCAATAATGATGGTCAAGTGATTCGTCTCAATATTCCTTCTTTGACAGAGGAAAGACGGAAAGATTTAGTAAAATTAGCTAGTAAAATGGCAGAAGAGGGTAAAGTGGCTATCAGAAACATTCGTCGTGATGCCATTGATGATGTTCGTAAACAAGAAAAAAATAGCGATATTTCTAAAGATGAATCTCGTGATCTACAAGATGATATCCAAAAGGTAACCGATAAGTTTACTAACAAAATTGATGATTTATTAAAATCGAAAGAAACGGATATTATGACAGTCTAACCAAAATAGATTACTATCATAATGATAAGGAACCCATAGATCAAGTGATTCTATGGGTTATTTGTTGGCCTATGTAGTTTAATACAAGGAAATATTCATGTTGATGGGACTACCCACCTGGTTAACTCCAAGTCACGGGATTATATTAGCATTATTGTTGGGATTTGCTGTTGCTCACAGTGGACTGGCAGCTTTACGATCTTGGGGAGAGTCAAAAATTGGGGCCAGATTATATCGAGTTTTATTTGCTTTGGTGAGTATTCCTTTTGCCACTATTCTAATTATTTACTTTTTTAATCATCGCTACGATGGGTTGATGTTATGGCAAGTACAAGGTATTCCTGGGGTTAAGGGTGTAGTTTGGGGGCTATCTCTGGTCTCTTTTTTGTTCCTTTATCCAGCTACTTTTAATCTTTTGGAAATCGCTGCGATCGCTAAACCTCAAGTCCATCTCTACGAAACGGGTATTTTAAGAATATGTCGTCACCCCCAAATGGTAGGACAAGTGATTTGGTGTATTGCTCATACGTTGTGGTTGGGAACGACATTTACTTTGGTTACTTCTTTGGGTTTAATTGCTCATCATATCTTTGCTGTATGGCATGGGGATCATCGCCTCCAAAAACGCTATGGAGACGCTTTTCTTAAGGTTAAGGAGCGAACCTCCATTATTCCCTTTTTAGCTATCTTAGAGGGTCGTCAAACCTTGGAATTGCAGGAACTTTTACGCCCTGCTTATGTGGGTGTGTTGGGCTTTGTGGCTTTGTTTTGGTGGGGTCATCCTTGGTTGATGCAGGTGACGGCCAAAGTTCCTTGGTAAACTTTTCATCTCATTCGTGTTGACGAAAGAAAGACAAGAATAGGTTATATTGGGTTTTGTCTCTCAACCCAACTTATAAGATAGGCGATTGCATTTTTTAACGTTTAAACTCACAATAAGAAAAAGTATCACATTTTCCTAAATTATTACCCTTTGTATCTACAATTTCAATTGGAAACGGTTCAGTTGAGTTCACAGTTTGTCTTGGTTTGCGATAATGTAGAATTTGTAATCCTTGACCGACAGGTTCAACTATGAACGTATATTTATTATTGTTCCAATAAATCTTTTTTAATTGATAACTAAATAATCTAACTTCATTATTTGTCTGGTCAGTTTCAGAGAATTTTTTCCAGCATTTCCCAATGTCTAATGCAACATTTTCATCATTGACTCTTGCATAAATAATCCCTGAAACTAATTCCATATCTTGTCCTCCACTAGCACCATAATAAGTATTAAAATGAAGCATATCCGCTGTCCAGACAGGAGAATTAAATAAATTTAAAATATTATTTCCAACCCTATACAACCAATACTGATTTGATTCAACAAAAGTTGTGTATTCTTCTCTACTTGGACGAGCAAAAGTATCGGAATTGAAGCAAACCTCAAAAGCAATATTTGTTCCTTGACTTTGAGCAGTAAAAACTTTACCCGAATTTCTCACAAAATCTGCGATCGCCAAACACAGAAGCCTTACAGGAAGTGGGTTTGAACAGAGCGATCGCAGATTTCCCCAACCAACAGTCTGTTGTCAGATTTTAAGTTAAAATCAACCCGAATTAGACAAAGATGAAAAGATAAATCAATCACTCATTTTTCCAAAAAAATTATTAATAAAATCTCTAATAGTACTAGATTGTTAGAATAAAATATGCTATAATTTAATTATTAAAGCAATTTACCTTAAACTGATTTAATGAGTCCCAGTCATCCCCGAACCCCTAGTCAAGTAATCAACTTTAGTAAACAGAAAGGAAAAGAAATAATCGCTAATTTTGATGGGGGACTAATCACTTCAGATGCGGGTATTGTCTGGATAGCTGAGTTGGATAAAAAACTGGGAATTACGGAGAAGTTTGGTAACTGTTTTCAAGATCATCGTCATCAATCTTATGTAGATCATTCCGTTCATGAGTTATTAGCACAAAGGCTTTATGGAATTATTTTAGGCTATGAAGATGTCAATGACCATGATAAATTACGTCACGATCCTGCCCTTAAGATCGCTTTAGAAAAGCTTAATGAACTTGAAGATAAAAATCGCTTTAGAAAAGCTTAATGAACTTGAAGATAAAAAGGGATGGTTAGCTGGAAAAAGTACAATTAATAGATTGGAATATTGTCCTGAGACTATTCTCGACCAAAAAACGAGTCGTTATCATAAAATAGAACCCAACTTTGAAGCCATTGAAAAATCTTTTGTCGAATTTTTTTTAGAGTCTTATAAAAAACCTCCCTTAAGTATTATATTAGATATGGATGTCACGGATGACCAAGTACATGGTAATCAAGAAGGGGCATTTTTTAATAGTTATTATCACGGAGTATGTTATGCTCCTTTATATATTTTCTGTGGGCATCATTTATTAGTTGCTAAACTTCGTTCATCTAATGTAGATCCAGCCGATGGAGCCTTAGACGAATTACAAAGAATTATCGGACTAATTAGAGAAAAATGGTCAGAGACTCATATCCTAGTTAGGGGTGATAGTGCCTATGCCCGTGAAGAAATCTTCTATTTTTGTGAAAATCAGCCTTTAGTTGATTATGTTATAGCTATGGGAACAAATGGCGTTCTTAAGTTACGAGCGGATGATGTAATTGAAAAAGCCAAACATGAATATGAAAAAAAACTAGCTCCAATAACTGAATTAATGGATAGTTTATTTCAGAAAAAAGAAGATTTAGAAGAAGTTAAAAAATTAGTACCAATTTCTACTTGGTATCGCTCTATTCGTTATAAAACAGAAAAGTCATGGAGTTGTCAAAGAAGAGTAGTGACAAAAGTTTGTTATGGAAGTGATGGCTTAAAAATGTGCCATGTGGTGACATCTTTGCCCGCTTCAAAAATTCCACCCTCAAAACTTTATACAAAAAAATACTGTCCGAGAGGCGAGATGGAAAATCGGATTAAAGAACAACAATTAGACTTGTTAGCTGATAGAACTTCAACTCAAACATTTCAAAGTAATCAACTAAGATTATGGATACATTCCTGGGCTTATGTTCTCATAAATGCTTTTCGTCAACACTATTTAAAAAAAACTTCATTGGCTAAAGCAACTGTGGGAAGAATACGTCTAAATCTTCTTAAGTTGGGAGCCAGAATAAAGATTAGTTGTAGAAGAATTATTATCGCTATAGCTAGTGCTTGTCCTTATCAAGATATTTTGTCTATTGCTAACAAAAGAATTAAAACTATTCCTAATACGGGATAAGTAGAATAAGTTGTTTTTTAAAAAAGATATCTATCATAAGTTGTTGACTGACTGATACTTTCATTTAGTCTTATTTATCGTGGAGAAAATCAAAAGTTAATATAATTATTCCCTCTTAAACTCAATTTTTGGATAATCAAAGTCAATTTTTTTATTCATCTATATTCAAAATTTCTATTAGTCCTAAAAATTATCATTTTTCATCTCTGGATTGGGCTTTCAAATTAATTTGTGAGAAATCCGGGTTTAGCACTTGCTTGAAATTGATTAGTTCTTTTAGAATATATTTGTTGAGCAATTACTAAATTTAGTAGACAAAAAGTACAGATAATTTTATTCAAATTAAATTTTATTTTCATAAACTCTATTCTATTACAATTAATAAATAAGATAAGTATAATCTTTAATTTTATGGTACAATAGTAGCATAAGGATAAGTCTGTTTATATTGTAAGACTAATATGCCCGCTAGAGATGTTTTTCATGATGCTGTTATTCATGCACTGGAAAGGGAGGAGTGGCAAATTACTCATGATCCCTATCTAATTTACTATGAATTGGGTAAAATGTATATAGATTTGGGGGCTGAAAAGGTGTTAGCTGCTGAAAAAAAGAACCAAAAAATAGCAGTTGAAATTAAAAGTTTTATCCAAACGGCAGCAGTTTCAGAATTTCATACTGCACTGGGTCAATTTATTAATTATCGTACTATTCTAAAAGAATCAGAACCTAATAGAATTTTGTATTTAGCAATTCCTGATGATACCTACAACTCTCTTTTTCGAACACGATTTGTTCAAAAAATAATGATTGATTATAAATTAAAACTGATTATTTATAAACCAACTGAGGAGGTTATTCAACAATGGATAAGTTAGAAAAGTATAGCTTTATTATACAAAATATATTGCAAGAATATGCTCAGTTTAGCCAAGATAAGGATGTTGAAACAGAATTGATTTTTGATCCCATTAGACATCATTATCAAATTGTTAATGTGGGTTGGAAAAATGACAATTGGATTTATGGTTGTATTTTACATTTAGATATTAAAAATAATAAAATATGGATTCAACATAATGGAACGGAAATAGAAATAGGGGAAGAATTAGTGAAAAATGGTGTTCCTAAATCAGATATTGTTATTGGTTTTCATCCTCCTTTTAAACGACAATTTACGGAATATTCAGTTAATTAAGGAGTTAGATTGGTTTTCGTCTCTCAACCCAACCTAGATTGAAATTTTGTTCATAAATTTTGCTCTCCTGTTTGTTACTTTGACCATAACTAATTAAGCAAATATATTACCTATCACCGATCGCGCTATATTTTAGGAGATTGATTTTGTTGTGTTACCCTCATTAAAAAGCGTAATGCTTCGTTGACTGCTTCTGCATTAGGAAACATTTCAGCTACGTCTTGATCTAAACGGACGATATTGCCGGCAAAACTTTTTCTATTTCGACGAAATTTTCTGACTTTTAAACTGGTGATATCATACTCTTCTCTTAAGTCATCATTGACATTAGGGTTATCCTTGTTCATAAGTTTTTCTCTCGTTTGGTGTGACTTCTCTAGCACTAATAAGGCGAATTCTATTCCCTCTTTCAGTATAAGATAAAATCAGTATACGTCGTCGGTTAGATTGTCCTACCATAAGATAACGTTCTTCATTGTCTGAGTGATCAGGATCGTAGAAGTCAACATATAAGGGATCATCAAAATCGTTTTTGCTTCTTCAAAAGAAACACTATGTTTTGATAAGTTCTGTTTTGCTTTGTTTTCATCCCACTAAAATTGCATAATTGATCCAAATTTCTCTATCTTATCCCATAAATATGTTATCGCTTTGTAGGCAGGGTCATTTCATTCTGGAGTTAGGTAACGAGTTTACTGGGTTTCAGGAATTAGCTAATTTAAATTTAAACCTCTAAGATGACCGATTCTCGTTAATACACAAAAAGTCAAAAATTAGAATGAAATAGCCCTGCTTTGTAGGTTGGGTTAAACAAAATGCAACCCAACAAATAAATGTCAAAAACAAGAATAGCTTATGTTGGGTTTCGTCTCTCAACCCAACCTACAAGATAAGCGATCGCACTACAAGATAGGCGATCGCACTTATTGTGATTTATCTATCTGATTATCTTCATTTTCCTTGTCTTTTTTTAAACTTTCCCCTGTTTTAACCAGTGCATTTCCCACATTAATTAAAGTATTTCCAATAAAATTGCGCACAGGCCGTAATAGTGCAGTTATTCCTAGTCCACTGACTAAAACAATTGGTATTATTATATAAAATTTATTTATTGTGGTCCCTCCGTCGGGTTCTTTGTCCTCTGGATCTTCTGTTTTTTCTGGTGATTGTTTTGATTTTGTCCAACTATTATCTGGATTTTGTGTCTTTATAGCTTCTTCAAGTTCCTGATATGTTTCGACTCTAATTATAGTAATATTGTTACTAATCTCCTCAAGACACTTATACTGTTGATAGTCTTCTGAATTCTCAGGAATTAAACCAATGATATCTAGATAAAAATCATCGTTAGTGATGCTTCCCTTTTCGATTTCACTTTTTATATAATCACATGGTGTGGGTATTTTAAAAAGTTCATCTTGTAATTCTTCTGATTTATCTGAATGGAATCCTTCAACTGGATGCACTAAAGTCAGTCCAGGTTGTACTTATTGTTATGCAGAGGCATTAACTCAGCGTTTTACGAAGAGTTTTCCAGAAGGCTTTAAATTAACGCTTCATCGAGAAAGACTTGATCAACCCAGACGTTGGCGTACTCCTAGCCGAATTTTTGTTAATTCAATGAGTGATCTTTTTCATGAAGATGTTCCCATCAGTTATCTGCAAGAGGTTTTTGCAGTAATGAAGGAAACGCCTTGGCACATATACCAAATTTTAACTAAACGGGATCAAAGACTTGTAGAATTAGCTCCTGAGTTAGAATGGTCTGATAATATTTGGATGGGTGTATCAGTAGAAAATCAACCCTACACCGAGAGAATTGATGCTTTAAGAGAAGTTCCAGCTAAGGTACGTTTCTTATCTTGTGAACCCCTTTTAGGAGCGTTAGAATTAGATTTAACTGGCATTTATTGGGTAATTGTTGGGGGTGAGTCGGGTTTTAAACATCGTCCTATTAAACCTGAGTGGGTTCAGTCTATTTTAGAGCAAACACAAAAAGCAGAGGTTCCCTTCTTTTTTAAACAATGGGGAGGACGCTATTCTAAAGCAGGTGGTAGAATTTTTAATGACAGAACTTGGGATCAAATGCCTATTGCTTGGAATGAACATTTGATGCAATATAAGCATAAATTTTCTAGCAAAAGTAAGTTGATGAAAATAAAACAGAAATTTTTACTTTCTACACATTAGCTAATGGTAATTTTATATCGCACTGCTTTAACTTTCAGACAATAAGTTAACAAAATTTGTTGCTTTCATAATCAAAATTTGTTGATAATTTGATAAAGCTAAAAGATGTTTATCTCCTGTTACAATATGGGTTGCTTTTCCAATAACTGCACAATCAATTACCATATCATCATCAGGATCATCAGGAACAGCTTTAAGATTTCCCGTAATACTAACTAAGCGAGAAAAGCTTTTTACTTCATCAACTGCTAATTGTGTCATGTCTTCAGAAAATTGAAATTTTAATAACAGTTTTTCAGCAAACTCATCTAATATCTCTTGACAAGTTACTGATTCAATTTGACCTATTTTTGCTAATGCTAAACAGCGAAATGGTTTTCCGTTTGGGGAAAGCAACGCAGACAGCAAGATATTGGTATCAAAAACAACGGTATATTTCACTATTTTTCATGTACAATTTCATCAATTAATCGTTCTTTGTCTTCTTCGGTCATTTTGTCCCAATTATATCCTCTTTGCTGTGCTATTGTTTGCATTTTATCATGACCATACCTAGATAAAGATTCCCATTCTTCCCATTCTTGAAGTAGTAAGAGTTTTAAAATTTCTCCCTGTTGTTGAATAGGTAATTGTTTTATTAAGTCGATAACTTGTTCATTGGTTAAATTCAGTGTTGGCATAATTTATCCAGATAAAGATTACAACAGTGACTATTATCTATCTTAAACAATTCAGAGAGATGCAAAACACAAAAAGGGTAATGTTGGGTTTTGTCTCTCAACCCAACCTACAAGATCAGCGATCGCACTATAAGATCGGCGATCGCACTAAATTAATTCGTAATATCCGTTTATTTTAAGTTTAATGTTAGATGCTGTATCTGGAAGTATTTTATTTAAGTCAATTTCCAGTGATTCTCTTTGATGTAATAAAAAATATTGTTGATCAATTTTTTGAAGTTCTGCTAATGGATAAAAAACTTCCTTTAATTCTTGCGTCTGTGTATCTTGATAAATGAAAGATAAAGAATCAAGATAGGTAATTTCTGGATCTCGTTCTTCAATTTTAACTTTTAAAGGTCGGTCATTCAATCGGTATAATTTCGTTTATTTTGATTTTTCAGATTCTACCCCAGTTAAAATTGTTCCTAATTTCCTAAATGGTTTATCATCTGAATCAAGAACTAAAAGATAAGGACAACTACCATACGCAAAGTAGGCTGATAAGGAATATTCTGGTTCGTTTAAAGGTGGATCTATAGTAATTTTTCTGCCATTAACTGTTATAGAATTGATATTGATAATAGAACCCACAGCTAACCTTTTAGGAATACTATTTATTAAAGAGTCAATACTTGTAGTCGATTTTGTAAAATCTTTATCTAGAGAAATAGTATTAGTTATTTTTTCTAGATTTGGTTCATTATTAAATGGTTTTAAATATGGTCGAGAAACATACAAAGCTTTATTAATTGTTTTTGAGAGACTATTAGAATCAAAGTTAAAGTAATTAAGATAATCACCTAGTTCTATAGCCCTATTATCAAAGCCAAATTCAGTAGGTATTAGGAGATGTTGATTAGGAGATATCCGTATTTTTATTTTCGATTCTTTTGTAGAAATTTTATTAAAAAGCTGATCTCTTTGGTCAACTTCAGTCAATTTGTAGGAATTTTTAGAGATCATTTGTAATTCCATAGATTCTAAATTCATAGATAAATCGCTCGGATTCCAAATATCTAGGAATCTGATATAAGGTGATGCTGTTAAACGAGAAACAGAAGGTCCCATGCCACATGGATCTAAAAAGAAATTTTCAGGACTTTTAAATTTAGAGATTAAAGACTTATCTAAATAGGAGTAAGTATAACCGACTAATCCTCTTTGATTGGGATTTTCACTGATAACTTTTTTAATCCAAGTGTGAACAGCATTTGGCATTTTATCATCATACTTTAAGGATAAAAGTTTAGGAAACTGCAAGATACTACCACCTGATGCTGAAATTTTCTCTAATGAAAGGGATTGATCTGGCAATGCACTTAAAATCACATCAGTTCCCATAATAGAAGTCCACTTCGCATCATTTAGTGATGATTGAAGTTCAGCGTATATCGGGGCATAAGTAAATTCATTGCCTTCTCCATCACGATTCATTATTTCATTTTCATACTCCTCACTATTTTGATTAAAAATCTTCTTTTCATAAACTTCTTTTGTGATTGTTTTCTCTTCATAAGAAGCATTTAACTGTTCATTAGCTACTATCGTTCTATCATTATCATGATAAGTATATTCATATCCTGAGGGAGTTAAATATCGAGAAACTAAATCTTTATTTCCACTTTCGTTTCTAAATTTTTGTATACTTTCATACACAGGATTTTTTGATTGTATAATGGGAGGTGTTTCTAAACCAAGAATATCATTAAACTCTTCAGGAAACTTAGTTGCTACAAAAGATAAAACAGGATACTCATTATTACCCGTCAAGTGTCTATAATCTATAAAATTGGATGAATAGCTTCCTCGAAATAGTCCAGGTTCTAAACCTGAGTTTTTTCTTTCAAAATCTTGATTAGAGTCAGACGGTAATTCATGATAAAATAGGAGAAAGACTGCAATAAAAATAGCAAATGCTCCTGTTCCTTTGATTATCCCTTTATTTAGGTTCACACTTAGTTCAAGAGTTCCTATAAATAAAAAACCTGCTACAGCAGCAGTAAAAGCAGCTAAAAATCTAATAATTGCAAATGTTGAAGTATTTAATTGTTGAGGATTAAAAATAATCAAAACGAATGTTAATAATACTCCACTAGCTAAAATTATTGCGATAATGCGTTCCCATAGTGGGCTAGAGTTATTCATCCCAGATTCCGCACTTCAAAAAGTAGCATTAAATACTACAAGCCTGGGTTTAATAATTAAGTATAATTGCTTAAGCTCTTGAAGACAAAAAAGTGGGATAATTGCTTAAGTTGTTTCCTCTGTAAAAAAAGAGCGAAAAATGTCTTATTTAGAAGAAATACAAGTTAAAAATTTAGACCATTTAGGGATAGTAGCTGGTTTAATTGATGAAATAGGAATAGTCAAAATAATTAATAATAAATTAGGAATAGATGTTAGAGAAAAAATCTCAGCAGGTACAGTAGTTAAGTCTATTTTAATCAATGGACTAGGATTTGTTTCAAGACCTCTATATTTATTCAGTCAGTTTTTCAAGATAAAGCCATTGAGAAATTGTTAGGAGAAAGAATTAAACCTGATTACCTTAATGATGATAAAATTGGGAGAGTAATGGATGAATTATATAAATATGGACTAAATGATATTTTTATTGAAGTAGTTTTAGAAGTAATTAAAAAATTTAAAATAGACCTTAAATACTCCCATTTAGATTCCACATCATTTCATTTAGATGGAGAATATAAAAGGGAAGAAGATAAAGAGAAACAGGAAGAAGAAAAAATTATTAAAGAAAGACCAATTTTTATTAAGAAAGGATATTCTCGGGATCATAGACCAGACTTAAAACAATGTGTCTTGGATTTAATAACAAGCCAAGATGGAGATATTCCATTATTTGTGAGAGTAGGAGATGGAAATGAATCTGATAAAGCTGTATTTGGAAAAGTTTTAGTAGAATTCAAAAAGCAAATAAAGTTTGATAGTATCATGGTTTGTGATAGTGCTTTATATGGTCAAGAAAATCTCCAACTAATCCAACATTTAAAATGGATAACGAGAGTTCCAATGACCATAAAAAAAGCAAAAGAATTAGTGCAAAATATAGAGGTGGAAGAAGTAAAAGACGAAGATAAAGAAAAAAGAAGTGACCTAAATTTAGAAAGTTATACCTGGAAAGAAGAAATTGTTACTTATGGTGGAATCAAGCAAACTTGGTTAATAGTCTTGAGTGAAAAAAGACAGAAAAGTGATTTGGAAAAACTAGAAAAACAACTTTCCCAAGAAGAGAAGAAATCCCAAAAATTTCTTAAAGAAATACAATCTGAAGAATTTGAACATCCTCAAGCTGCTCGATATAAATTAAAAGCTATTAATAAAAAATTGAGATTGTTGGAAATAAAAGAAGTTGAACTGATTGAAACTTACTCAAAAAAAAAAGGAAAAGATTTATAAAATGATTAGTCTGATCATCAAAAAAGATGAAGAGATAAGTAGAAAGACTAAAGAAGCAGGAAAATTTATTTTAGCAACTAACTTAGTAGAGGAAAATAAATTAGAAGCTAGTGAAATTCTGATAACTTATAAAAACCAGCAATCTACGGAAAGAGGATTTCGATTTTTGAAAGATCCCTTATTTTTTACTGATAGTTTCTTCGTTGAAAAACCAGAAAGAATAGAAACAATGTTATTTTTAATGTCTTTGTGTTTGTTGATTTATAACTTGGGGCAAAGAGAATTAAGAAATTGTTTAAAAAGAGTCAAAAAAGGAATAAATAATCAAGTAGGGAAAGTAACATTGCGTCCGACTTTGAGGTGGATATTTCAATGTTTTCAAGGTATTCATTATGTGATTTTAAACGGAGTTAAACAAATTGTCAATTTAACAGAAGAAAGGCGTTTTATATTGAGTTTATTACCTGCATCTTGTCAAAGATATTATCTATAAATTGAATTGGATAAAGCAAAAATAATAAAAGAATAAGAGTCTAATGATATCAAATGAGAAGAGGAAACTCTCCTTCGTTTGTGCTGAGTCTTACTAAGTTTTCAATGAGTATAAATCTTCTTAATTTGATTATTTTTCCTAAAAATTTAATGAAAAGAGAAATATTCTTGCCCAGGTATGATTTTCGGACTTTTTAAAACTATGTATTTTTTTATACTACATTTTGAAGTGCGGAATCTGGGATTCATAAGTCAGCTTCCTTTGAGTTAACCTTTAAACTTAAATTTATTGTACGACAAAGGGTGAGTCCTTAAAAACCCACCCTAAACTATCAAAAACGAAACCTATTTAACAGAAGTTACTACCTCAGCGTCGGCTTTACTATGTCCATTGCCGTTACTTATTTCTAACTGCCTTGCCGCTAAATATTGATACATTTGCCAACGAGTATTAACATCCGCTTGCGCTTCTTTAAGCAATTTTTTGGCAGCATCTGGTTTACTTCTAGCTAACATTTTGAAACGGTTTTCTTGATACATAGTCTGTTCAACAGGAAGCTTAGGTCGTCTATTATCTAACTGTAAGGGGTTCTTTCCTTCTCCTACTAAGTCGGGATGATAACGATACAATAACCAACGTCCACTGTCTACAATGTCCTTCTGATAACTCATAGCAGTGGTCATATTGATACCGTGGGCGATACAGTGAGAATAGGCAATAATCAAAGAGACACCCTGATAGGCTTCTGCTTCTAAAAAGGCTTTGACACTATGCTCATTCTTTGCACCCATAGCTACACTGGCTACATAAACGTTACCGTAAGTCATAGCCATTAACCCTAAGTCTTTCTTGGGTGAGGGTTTACCACCAGCAGCAAACTTAGCTACAGCAGCGCGAGGTGTGGCTTTAGATGCTTGTCCCCCGGTATTAGAATAAACCTCCGTATCCATAACCAAAATGTTAACGTTGCGGCCACTGGCTAACACATGGTCCAACCCACCATAACCAATATCATAGGCCCAACCGTCACCACCGATGATCCAAACACTCTTCTTAACTAAATAGTCTGCTACAGACTGCAACATAGTAACCTTAGCTTGGGTGGTTTCGTCTAAGTTACCGTCCTTTAACTCCCCTAAACGGTGTTTAAGAATAGCTACTCGTTGTCTTTGTTCAAATATCTCCGCTTCATCTATCTGTTGGGCGTTTAATAACCCTTGGGCCAACGCTTCCCCGATCTCAGAAGCTAAACTTTTCACCAACTCCGTAGCAAACTCCCCTTGTTTATCTATCGATACACGGAACCCTAAACCGAATTCTGCGTTATCTTCAAATAGAGAGTTAGACCAGGCCGGACCCCTTCCTTCTTGGTTTTGGCTCCAGGGTGTTGTAGGTAAGTTTCCACCATAAATGGAAGAACATCCCGTGGCGTTGGCTACTACCATGCGATCGCCGAATAACTGGGTGGCTAACTTGAGATAAGGGGTTTCCCCACATCCTGCACAGGCACCGGAAAACTCAAATAAGGGTTCTTGCATCTGTTGATGGTTTATTTTGTTGAGTTTTAGGGCATTTCGGTCGGGGTTGGGGATAGATAGGAAATAGTCCCAGTTTTCTCTTTCTTGTTCCCTAATAGGCAGTTGTGGTGCCATATTAATGGCTTTTAGTTTGGGTTGAGATTTATTTTTGGCGGGACACACATCCACACAAACACCGCAACCTGTACAGTCTTCAGCAGCGACTTGGATGGTAAACTTGAGTTCTGTTTTCCTCCAGTCTGAGTCTTTGGCGTTAGCACTCTTGAAGCTGACGGGAGCATTAGTCAGGGCTGCTTCTTCATATACTTTCGAGCGAATGACGGCATGGGGACAAACTAGGACACATTTACCACATTGAACACAAATATCTTGATCCCAAACAGGTATCTCTTGGGCAACATTACGTTTTTCCCATTTTGCTGTCCCACTGGGATAAGTACCATCGCAGGGTAAGGCACTGACTGGGATCTCTTCCCCTTTCCTGGCCATTATTTTACCCAAGACATCCCTAATAAAAGCCGGTGCGGTATCTGGGATGGGATGATCCATATCGGAGGCGTTATTATCTACTTGAGTGGGAATAGTTACCTGGTGAAGATGATCTAAGGCAGCGTCAACTGCTTTCATGTTCATTTCTACGATCTGCTCCCCTTTCTTACCGTAAGTCTTACGGATGTATTTTTTGATCTGGGCGATCGCTTCTTCTTTGGGCAGTACATTAGCTAGGGCAAAGAAGCACACTTGCATAACAGTGTTTATTCTGCTCCTCATCCCTGCATTCTTGGCTACTTCGTAGGCGTTTATAACATAAACTTTGATGTTTTTGTTAAGAATATGTTCTTGGACGGTACGGGGCAGTTGTTGCCACACATATTCTGGTTCGTAGGGACTATTGATGAGAAATATTGATTCCTCGGCGGCAGGTTCTAAAAGGTCAAACTTATCTAAAAATTCCCATTGATGACAAGCGACAAAGTTGGCTTTTGTAACTAGGTAAGTGGACTGGATAGGTTTGGGTCCAAAACGGAGGTGAGATACGGTAACAGAACCGGATTTTTTGGAGTCGTAAACGAAATATCCTTGAGCGTAGTTATCGGTTTCTTCTCCAATAATTTTAATGGAGTTTTTGTTAGCACCCACTGTTCCATCTGAACCTAAACCATAGAATATTGCTCGGACAACGTTATCGGGTTCTGTGCAAAAGTTGGGATCGTAATCAATACTGGTATTGCTCAGATCGTCTTTAATACCAACAGTAAAATGATTTTTTGGTCTATCTAAAGCTAAGTTATCAAACACTCCTTTAACCATGGCCGAGGTAAACTCTTTGGAGGATAAACCATAGCGTCCGCCCACAATTTTTGGTAGGGGCATTTCTTGACAGTTTTCCATAAACCCTGTGATCACATCTACATATAAGGGTTCTCCTGCCGCTCCAGGTTCTTTGGTACGATCTAATACAGCAATTTTCTTAACTGTTTTGGGTAAGGCTGAAATTAATTTTTCTGCTGCAAAGGGACGATATAAACGAACTTTTAGGACTCCTACTTTTTCCCCTTGAGGGATTAAATGATCTACGGTTTCATGAACGGTTTCGCAACCTGAACCCATCAAAATAATTACCCTTTCTGCTTCGGGATCACCATGATATTCGTAGAGTTTATATTGCCTTCCTGTGAGTTGGGCAAACTTATCCATGGCCTTCTCTAAAACCTCGGTATAAGCTGCATAGAAGGGGTTTACCGTTTCTCTGGCCTGGAAGTAAACATCGGGGTTTTGTGCCGTTCCCCGAATAACCGGGCGATCGGGGGTTAAAGCCCTGTTGCGATGGGCGATCACCCATTCATCGTCGATCAGCGATCGCAGTACACTATCATCTAATAATTCTACTTTCTGTACTTCATGAGATGTCCTAAACCCATCAAAAAAGTGTATTCCAGGGAGTCTTGCCTCATAACTGGCTGCGGTGGTGATGGCGGCCAGATCCTGGGCTTCTTGCACAGATGCAGAGGCGATCAGAGCTAAACCTGTACTCCGGGCAGCCATTACGTCCCCGTGATCCCCGAAAATAGATAGGCCCTGTGCCGCCAGCGATCGCGCTGCAACATGGATCACTGTGGCCGTGAGTTCCCCTGCTATTTTGTAGAGGTTAGGGAGCATCAATAATAAGCCCTGAGAGGCGGTAAATGTGGTGGTTAACGCCCCTGTTTGCAATGATCCATGAATAGCCCCGGCTGCCCCTCCTTCGCTTTGCATTTCCACTACAGAGGGAACCGTACCCCAGAGGTTGGTTTTGTCTGTAGATGCCCAAGCGTCTGCCCATTCTCCCATCGGTGATGAGGGGGTGATGGGATAAATGGCGATCACTTCGTTGAGACGGTAGGCAACTCTGGCAACGGCTTCGTTGCCATCAATGGTGGCGTAGGTTTTACTGTTCATAGTGTTCTCTCTCTTTAGCGATCGATCAAGTGAAATAGTAAGTTTTGTTGCGAAGACTTGACAGTTTTGAGACAAAAGATGAGCTAGTTACCTCATTTTTTAAGGATCATTAAGGCAACATTTGGGTTGTTTCTGAGAAGGCTTGATCATAGTGATTAATGATAACACTCCCATTCCTATTATCGAATATAATTCAAACAACAGAACAATTTATTATCTTTTTTTAATGTAGTGACTCAAAATCCACTAATTCTTTTCTTAGCTTATAAAAAGGGTTTATTTGTGATTAAACCTTCTGGGGATACAGTAACTATTATTAATGATGATAATTTTCAACCCATGACTTGGGTAAATAAAAAAAAATTTTATGGTTACTATGGAAGTAGTTAAGGAAGCTAAACGATTTTACCATAAACGATTGACATCATAAGCATCAAAAGCTATATCTTTACTCAAAATAGGTATGTTTTCTATTATTGATTGAGCTATTAATAAGCGATCAAAGGGATCATTGTGATGAAAGGGTAAGCTAGTAATTAGGGTTTGCTGAATAAAAGCAAAACCCTATTCTTTAAAAGGTTACACCCATATTCGCGATCGCAAAAAAGATCAGCTTTGTCGGCTACAAACCGCTATAATTGGTAGAAACACCTCCCAGTTGTTGGTCAAGAACAAATGTATCGAAAAGAGGAGCAACCTTTACCGCCCCCAGAAAAATTTGAATTACCTTTCGAGGGTAAATTGTCCCCCAATAATCGTTGGGTAATCATGGCAGAGTTGATACCTTGGGATGATTTTGAGGAAGAATATGCTAAACTTTTTTCAGCAGAAAAAGGTGCGCCAGCCAAACTATTTAGAATGGCATTAGGGACATTAATTATTAAGGAAAAATTAGGAACAAGTGATAGAGAAACTATAGAACAGATTAGAGAAAATCCCTATCTACAATACTTTATAGGTTTAAATTGTTATCAACAAGAGCCACCACTGGAATCTTCAATGCTAGTTCATTTTAGGAAAAGAATTGATGGAGAATTGATAAACAAAATCAATAAAAAAATAGTAAAAAGAGAAATAGACAAGAGTGATAAAGAAGTAAAAAAAAAGGATTGTCTCCAAGAAAAAGGAGAAAAAATAAAAAATAAAGGTAAACTAATTTTAGATGCGACTTGTGCGCCAGCAGACATCAAATACCCAACGGATTTAGGCATATTAAATCAAGCCAGAATTGAGACAGAAAGAATAATAGATAATCTTTATAAACCATTAAGAGTAAAATTGAGAAAAAAGCCGAGAACTTCTAGAAAAATTGCTAGAAAGGAATACTTAAAAGTAGCTAAAAAACGAAAAGTATCTTATCAAGAAAGAAGAAAAGCTATCGGGAAACAGTTAAAATACCTTAAGAAAAATTTAGGAAATATAGAAGACTTAATTCAAGCTGGGGCTTCCCAGGAAAATCTGAGTAAAAGACAGAAAAATTGTCTAGAGACTATCAAAAAAGTTTATGAACAACAACAGTCAATGTGGGAGAATAAGACCCAGAATGTTCCTCAAAGAATTGTAAGTTTAACTCAACCGCATATTCGTCCAATAGTGAGGGGAAAAGCAGGAAAACCAATAGATTTTGGAGCTAAACTCTCAGTAAGCTGTGTAGATAACTATGTGTTTCTAGACAAAATAAGTTGGGAAAACTTCAATGAATCTTGTCATTTTAAAGAACAAGTAGAAAAGTATAAAGAAACGTTTGGCTATTATCCCGAATCCGTCCATGTAGATAAAATTTATCGAACTAGGGAAAACAGAAATTGGTGTAAGGAAAGAGGGATAAGAATCAGTGGTCCGAAGTTAGGAAGACCTCCGAAAAATGTCAGTGAAGAAGAAAAGAAACAAGCCCACTCCGATGAATGCTTCCGTAATGCTATTGAGGGAAAGTTTGGACAAGCTAAACGAAGATTTAGCCTAAATCTCGTGATGACAAAACTCCCTGAAACCTCCATTACATCTATTGCTATTACATTTTTAGTTGTCAATCTTTCTAAACTTCTGAGGCAGTTTTTGTCGCTTTTTTTGTCCTTATTTACTAATAATAGAACAGGGGAACTCATCAAACCGCCTTTCATTAATTTTGATTATACTTTAAACAATTTTTGTGTACTAAAACTTATTGATTTGTCAGAAAATTCTTGGTCAAAAGTGGCATAAATTTTGGAGAAACTTTTTCAGCAAACCCTAATTAAACTTACATGATTTAACTTAATGGGAAGTAAGTCAAAATCTTCAAGTTTTATCTTGTTGTTGATATAGTCTTCTAATGGTAAGAATAAATTAAATTTTCCTTTACTTTGTTTAATTCCCATTTCCCAAACACTTACTAAACTAATCAGCTTTTGATGATTATCATCCTCCATTATTTCTCGAACCTTATTACTAAGGTTAGGATGACCGGCAAAAAACCAAATTAAACTATGAGTATCTAATAAATATTTCATTACATATACTCAGTAAAGTCTTCTAAAGGTTCATCAAAATCATCTGTAATAGATATGATATCTCGATCACTACCAAACAAAGAAGGTCGTTGATTTATGTTTTTAATTGATTCTATTTTGACCATTGGTTGATTATTTTTTGTAATAATAATTTCTTCTCCTTTTGCAGCTATTTCCAATAATTTCTTGATTTCAGGTATCGCTTTATCAATATCTATGGTTTCCATTTTTTATTTTCTTTCCTAAATTAATATTTTTGGCAATTCTAGCATAACGTTAACTTCATTGATATAGTTAGATAAGATAATTTTTGAATGTTAAGGCTGTAGGGGTTAACGGCCGTTAACCCCTACTTTAGGAAACTGGTAGTTTATAACTGTTTATAACCATAACTGTTCCCTCAATGCTTCTGGGACATTTTTAGCGGTTTCTAAGCCTTGGACGCCTTCCCAGTTGGTGTATTTATTCCACTTAATACCTTCTAGGTAGGCGTTACTGAGGTAGGCGTTACTGAGGTAGGCGTTACTGAGGTAGGCGTAACTGAGGTAGGCGTTACTGAGGTTGGCGTAACTGAAGTTGGCGTTACTGAGGTTGGCGTTACTGAGGTAGGCTTTAACCCAGATTCCGCACTTCAAAAAGTAGCATTAAATACTACAAGCCTGGGGTTAATAATTAAGTATAATTGCTTAAGCTCTTGAAGACAAAAAAGTGGGATAATTGCTTAAGTTGTTTCCTCTGTAAAAAAAGAGCGAAAAATGTCTTATTTAGAAGAAATACAAGTTAAAAATTTAGACCATTTAGGGATAGTAGCTGGTTTAATTGATGAAATAGGAATAGTCAAAATAATTAATAATAAATTAGGAATAGATGTTAGAGAAAAAATCTCAGCAGGTACAGTAGTTAAGTCTATTTTAATCAATGGACTAGGATTTGTTTCAAGACCTCTATATTTATTCAGTCAGTTTTTTCAAGATAAAGCCATTGAGAAATTGTTAGGAGAAAGAATTAAACCTGATTACCTTAATGATGATAAAATTGGGAGAGTAATGGATGAATTATATAAATATGGACTAAATGATATTTTTATTGAAGTAGTTTTAGAAGTAATTAAAAAATTTAAAATAGACCTTAAATACTCCCATTTAGATTCCACATCATTTCATTTAGATGGAGAATATAAAAGGGAAGAAGATAAAGAGAAACAGGAAGAAGAAAAAATTATTAAAGAAAGACCAATTCTTATTAAGAAAGGATATTCTCGGGATCATAGACCAGACTTAAAACAATGTGTCTTGGATTTAATAACAAGCCAAGATGGAGATATTCCATTATTTGTGAGAGTAGGAGATGGAAATGAATCTGATAAAGCTGTATTTGGAAAAGTTTTAGTAGAATTCAAAAAGCAAATAAAGTTTGATAGTATCATGGTTTGTGATAGTGCTTTATATGGTCAAGAAAATCTCCAACTAATCCAACATTTAAAATGGATAACGAGAGTTCCAATGACCATAAAAAAAGCAAAAGAATTAGTGCAAAATATAGAGGTGGAAGAAGTAAAAGATGAAGATAAAGAAAAAAGAAGTGACCTAAATTTAGAAAGTTATACCTGGAAAGAAGAAATTGTTACTTATGGTGGAATCAAGCAAACTTGGTTAATAGTCTTGAGTGAAAAAAGACAGAAAAGTGATTTGGAAAAACTAGAAAAACAACTTTCCCAAGAAGAGAAGAAATCCCAAAAATTTCTTAAAGAAATACAATCTGAAGAATTTGAACATCCTCAAGCTGCTCGATATAAATTAAAAGCTATTAATAAAAAATTGAGATTGTTGGAAATAAAAGAAGTTGAACTGATTGAAACTTACTCGAAAAAAAAGGAAAAGATTTATAAAATGATTAGTCTGATCATCAAAAAAGATGAAGAGATAAGTAGAAAGACTAAAGAAGCAGGAAAATTTATTTTAGCAACTAACTTAGTAGAGGAAAATAAATTAGAAGCTAGTGAAATTCTGATAACTTATAAAAACCAGCAATCTACGGAAAGAGGATTTCGATTTTTGAAAGATCCCTTATTTTTTACTGATAGTTTCTTCGTTGAAAAACCAGAAAGAATAGAAACAATGTTATTTTTAATGTCTTTGTGTTTGTTGATTTATAACTTGGGGCAAAGAGAATTAAGAAATTGTTTAAAAAGAGTCAAAAAAGGAATAAATAATCAAGTAGGGAAAGTAACATTGCGTCCGACTTTGAGGTGGATATTTCAATGTTTTAAAGGTATTCATTATGTGATTTTAAACGGAGTTAAACAAATTGTCAATTTAACAGAAGAAAGGCGTTTTATATTGAGTTTATTACCTGCATCTTGTCAAAGATATTATCTATAAATTGAATTGGATAAAGCAAAAATAATAAAAGAATAAGAGTCTAATGATATCAAATGAGAAGAGGAAACTCTCCTTCGTTTGTGCTGAGTCTTACTAAGTTTTCAATGAGTATAAATCTTCTTAATTTGATTATTTTTCCTAAAAATTTAATGAAAAGAGAAATATTCTTGCCCAGGTATGATTTTCGGACTTTTTGAAACTATGTATTTTTTTATACTACATTTTGAAGTGCGGAATCTGGGCTTTAATGAGGTAGGCTTTAATGAGGTTGGCGTAACTGAGGTTGGCGTTACTGAGGTTGGCGTTACTGAGGTTGGCGTTACTGAGGTTGGCGTTACTGAGGTTGGCGTTACTGAGGTCGGCGAAACTGAGGTTGCGTTACTGAGGTCGGCGAAACTGAGGTTGGCGTTACTGAGGTCGGCTTTAATATTGACTTTAAAAATTCCTTATTTTCCTTCTTATTAACCGCTTCAGCTAAAGCAAAAATCTTCTCACTCGCTTCCACTCCTCCCTTAACCGTCTCACTCCAATTAACATCATTATCCGCATTAAATATCCCCCAAATACGTCGCCAAAAACTCATAAAATGCTCCTTTTTTAGCCATTATTTGATGATACACCGAAACCATCCCTATGGGTTTAACACTGTGTTTTACCCTTACCCCCATCATTCATAATCAAAACTTATCAAAAAACAGAATAACTTAGAAAATAAAAAATTTTGAGCTTGTTTACATAACGAAATGTGTGAGAATTACTTGCAATAAGCAACGAGTTTACTGGGTTGTGGTATGATCGTAGAGACTGATAATCGAGGGAAGGTTTATCTCAAAAAAAATAGCTCAATTTATCCCCTATCTCTCGTTCCCAATATTTGACTAACTGCTGAAAATAACCTCAACTTACCCATTAACCCTCAAGATTTTGAACTTCTGTACTAAGACAAAGTAAACGAATGTAAAGCTGCTCTTGAAAGAAACATATAAATATGGTAGTGGTGCAATCCAAAAACAATTTTTCTCTAACTGATTAGAATGTTTGGCGTTTGGGTACTGTTTTATTTCTTTTTTTCCTTTCCCCAAAAAGGTAGGTTATAAGCGCACACCTTTTACATCATTCTTAGAATACCATGTCAAGTCAATCAAAAGCAAGCATTTTTAACATTAATTTATCATCAGTCTTGCCTAACTATTGCCTGGAGTAGATATAGCACTACGCATTATGGTGTTTGATGTTGACAAAGTTGCACAACCCCGTAGGCAGATGCACTGCCCACCTTACAGTGATGTCCTAACTAATTTTTGTAGTGCTATAACTGGTTAACCTGTGTTTCTAATGTTGGAAATCCATTGTCCATTGTCCATTGTCCATTGTCCATTATTGAAAGCGCGTAGCAACATCCGCGCTTGATTCCAGGGTGTTTTAACCCCTGGAGAACTCAATTACATGGATAATTGATCAACAGACTGACTATTAGCTATAGTTTCCTGGGGTTGATTAGACTTGAGGAAGACGTATAAGTTAGGGATCATGTAACCTTTTCTTTCAAAACTAATCATTTTAGTTTCTTTAACCCCATATTCTTGCTCAATACTGTTTAGAGCTTCATATAAAACCTCTCCTGTAGGATCGCCTTTAACCTCTGGATCGGGATGGAAAAAGTAACCGTAGTTGGGTTCAACAATGGCTATATTGGCTTGACGATCAACTTTAACGAAGTAATCTTGCTCTTCAATACGGGATTGGGCTAAGTTTCTTAAATTTAAACCTAAAATGGTTAGATTTGTAATGGCAAAGGCAAGTACAAGGATTGGTGCAATAACTTTTTTTAACATAATTGGTTTATTAATTTGATTAAAGTATCACGGACTTACTGTCCGTAGTTCTTATTTCTTATTATAACTCAATAAAACTTAATGATAAAGATAAATAACTCCTACCGAGATTCCTTCTCACCCAGAAATCAGATCACTGGTAACTGCTCACTGATCACTGTAGGTAATTTTGTATTATCTGACTTGGATAAGATGTAGATCCCGCCATCTCCTCCCCTACCGATGCGTAAAGTTTCATCCAGATAGGTAATATCAAAAACTGGTACTCTTCCTTTAGGATTGCGGGCTGGTACAATTTTGAAAGGATTTAACTTAGGGGTTGTTACTCCGGCAATTTTATCGATAGCCAAATAACGTTTTTTGAAGTCGATATTCAATCGTTTATCAGGGAGTGGGGAACTATTTTCTTTCGCTGATTCAAAAGTGGCAGTAATGAGAACATATCCTGATATTAATCCTAAGCGATGTTTAACAAAAGCCTGATTAAAGAAAGATTGAGTTTTCAGATCAATAACTTGATAAACCGAGCCAACTTTTAAGCCATATTTCAACTTGCTTAAGGAACGAATTTCCCTGGAAGTTGAGTATTGCAAGTGCCAAATTCCATCGAGAACGTCTACCGCATAACGTAGGGGAAATAAATGAGGGTTTTGGCCTTCTAGTTTTTCGGTTAATCCCCCAATTTCTTTGATGGTCTCTTTTTCTAAGTTAACATCAGTAATTGGAGAGCCAAAATTAACATCTGTAGCAGTTTTAAGCTCTCCAATTTTGTCTAGCAGTTCCTGTTTTAATTTCGCTTTGTCTTCCAAAATTTCAACCCATCCCTACTAATTAATTTTCCTGATGTTTCCTGTTTAAACTTTTATCTACAGTCCAATTTGTTGAATCAACTCTTGAACCACTGCCAAGTTAACCGTGTCACGAATGATAATAAAGATAGCCAAACTGAGTAATAAAACCAAACCTGTTTGCATAATTCCTTCTTGAAGTTTTAGGGGTAAAGGTTTACCAAATAATCCTTCTATAATAAGGAATACCAATTGTCCACCATCTAATGCCGGTAAAGGTAAGGTATTAATAACAGCCAAATTTATGCTAATTAAAGCACCAAACTGAAACAAGTTACCTGCATTATTTTGAGCAATGCTCGCACCATATTCGACGATTTTAACAGGGCCGGCAACCTGTTGGGCATTTTCTTGAAAATTACTAATTAATTGCCAAAATCCTTGTAGGGTTAATACGGTTACATTTTGATAAGCTTCTGCACCGTAGCTGAAAGCTTGGAGGAAATTTTGAGCGCGGTTTAATCGAACATTGGGTAATAATCCAACTCCAATTTTCCCCTCTCCTTGTTCATTACTTTGGGGAATTACAGTTAAATTTACAATCTGTTCTTCTCGTTTAACTTCTAACTCCAAAGGTTGCTCAGCAGCGTTTTTAACCTTATCAATAAAGACGGTGGTTGCTTCAGGAAAGCTGCCTAAAGATTGATTATCCACGGAGAGGACGATGTCCCCTGATTTCATTCCTGCCACCATAGCTGCGGAATTTTCATCTACTTGAGGGATCATTAAACCAGGTTGTAAATCTTGAACTCCTACGGTGGCTGTTTGTCCTACCAAGAGAAAATAGGCAAAAATAAGATTAGCGATGACTCCAGCACTAATAACGATTGCACGGTCAAAAATAGGTCTATTTCGCAGTAAATCTGGGTCATCAGGGGCAATATCGCTTTCAGGATCGTCATCGGGAATAGCGCAAAGGACAAATCCTCCTAAGGGAATAGCGCAAAGGGTGTACTCTGTTTCTTTGCCTTCGTATCGAGCCAAAACAGGTCCAAAACCGATGGAAAAGCGGGTTACATGGATTCCTTGTAACCTAGCTGCCGAAAAGTGACCCAACTCATGAACAAAAATCAATATAACTAAAACTGAGATTGCCGCCAGAACTGACATAATAAATTAAAGGGTTATCAAATATTGAACAAATTTTTTGGTAAGAAAGCAGTGAAAATTATTGGGTATCTCCACTGCTAGGAATTTTAGGTTAGTTTAAGGGACAGTGGCCTGATAAAAGCCCTATTTTCCCTAATCTTCGTAAACTCGACATTCAACGGCATCAGGATTATCATCACAATATTGTTGAAAACCGGTTTTGGGGGTTTCTTTTTCCCTTTGATGAGAAGCTTCTGCTTGAAGTTCTTCTACTGCATCCCAAGCTGCAGCACAGTCTCCAGAGCTTGCTCCCTCGGTACTACAAACGTTTCTAGCTTCTTCTGTTTCTTTTTTGATTTGTTCGTTAATGTTGCTCATAATTGCTAATCTCTTAAACACTCCTATTGATTATAGTTCATAGGGATGGTTTAACCTCTACTGTGGCAAATTATTAGCTTACTTTAGCCTGTAGGGACTTCAGATATTCTGTATTAACTCCAGATTCACGGGTTAAGGCAATTTTTCCGGTGCGGGCTACTTCTCGAATGCCAAACTTGCTTAACATTTTCATAATGGCGACCATTTTCCCAGGATCACCCACAACTTCTATGGTAACGGTATCATCGGAAATATCGACAATTCTGGCGCGGAAAACCTGAGCGACTTCTAACACTTCAGCGCGGTTAGCCGCACTCACATTGACCTTCAATAGCATCAATTCCCTTTCCACGCAAGGGGTTTGGGTGATGTCGTTAACCTTAAGAACGTTAATCAATTTGTAGAGTTGTTTAGTTAACTGTTCAATGGAGTTATCATCTCCAGGTACTACCATGGTAATACGGGATATTCCTGGTTGTTCGGCAGGCCCAACTGCTAGACTCTCAATATTAAACCCACGACGGGCAAATAAACCAGCAATACGGGTTAAAACACCTGCTTCATCTTCAACTAAGACAGAAAGGGTATGTTTCATAGTTTTTGTTTCAATCTTCGAAAATTATCTCGGTTAGGGGTTCGGGTTGAGAGCAGAGGATGGACTAGGGGAATAGCCATTTACCAATGGATAATTGAACCCATCTTCATCTTAAGCTAACTTGCTCCTGTTACAATTATGAAAATTCTATAGAAAATCTCTAGATTTTTAAAACTAAAACTTACAGTGAGTATAAAAATGAAATCTAAATTATCCATTCATTATTTATTTTTTCCGGCCAAATAAACCAAAAAACCCTCTTCCTTGTGGTTTGTCAGAGGATTTTGACTGCCCGGATTCAGGAAGAACTTTATCTAAAGCCAGTTTTGCTTTAATGACAATGGGACCTTGGGGACTGACTTTTCTGGCTTTATTAATATGAATTTTAGCCATTGTTAATTGTTCTTGTTTCAGATAAGCTAACCCTAATAAACCGTGACACTTGCCATTATTGGGATCTTGTTTGAGAATCTCTCTTAATTCAACAATTGCCTGAGAAAGATTATTACGTTCCATATCCTGCTCAGCACGTTTTAAGGCATTCTTAATCCCTGATTTATTATCGCTTTTTCTCGTTTCTTCTTTAGTTTTTTCCTGTTTTGAAGGTGAGGATTTTTTTGCTTTAGGTTTCGGTTCAGGTTTTGGCTGGGGTTTGGGTTTTGCTTTTTGTTTAACTTTCTCTCCTTGAGAAAGCATTAAATAAATTAAATTTAATTCACTAATTTGTGCAGTAATAACAAAAACATCGTCTAAGTTATCATATTGTTGATTAACTAAAGGTCCTAAAAGTCTATGATAAGTCAATTCTCGATCTTGGCTAGTTTGTAGAAGTTTCTGCGCCTCATCTGTGGCGATAGTAATACTGCTTAATTCATCGGCTAAATTTTGTCCCATTTGGGATAATACTAATTTGTATTCCTGACGATAACGATCTTTTGATAATGTTTCGTATGCCGGATTAACTAACTTTGATAAAATTTTGGTAGCTAGTTTTTGTTCTTGCTCTGTCTTACCATGAAAAGTATCAGGATGGAGAATATAAGCTATTTTTAAGTATCGCTGACGAATCTGCCGAGAATCAGCGTTAATGGGTACTCCCAAAATAGCATAGTGATCGGTTATATCATATTTAAAAAGTCCTTGTTCTATAGGAAAAGACATAAATTTAGTCGCTTATTTTTAAGATTATATTCTCTATTTCCAGAGGATTATTCTGCCATATAACAGTACAACTTAAGAGTTGGTTTTTAGATTTATGACATCATTTTTGTGGTGCTTTCAACAGTGCATTTTAGCTCAAGTTGATAGATATTTTGTTCAATTATATCAATATCAAGCTGCTTTAATGTTTTTGACAAGGTTCCACTGCTCAAGGTTCTGTCCTCTGATCATAGCATTTTCTTGGGGGGTTCGTTAATTTGTCAAGCCATAGTTTCACAAAAGTCTGATTTTTTTAAGCGTAAAACGCTTTTAACCATGATAATGCTTCTGCCAATGCTTGACTCAAACTATGATGAATCTTTCCATTAGTAGCTAATAAACGTCCTGACTCTAATTTTAGGGGACTTTCATCATAGGCAGTCACTTTGCCCCCTGCTTCCTCTAAAATGATGATTCCTGCTGCTATATCCCAGGGACTCAACCCTCTTTCCCAATAACCGTCTAATCTTCCACAGGCCACATTGGCAATATCTAAAGAAGCCGATCCCCCTCTCCGCACTCCTTGAGTAAGATGGGTTAAATAACAAAATTCTGGATAGTTAGTGTCTTTGGTTTCTCGGCGATCGTAAGCAAACCCTGTTACTAATAAACTGTTGCTTAACTGGTCGGTTTGTGATACCTTGATGGGACGATAATTGAGTGTAGCCCCTAGTCCTTTTGCTCCTCGAAATAACTCTCTATTAAAAGGATTATATACTGCACCTACAATGGGTTTTTCTTGCCACAATAAACCCACAGAAACCGCTGAAGCAGGATAACCATGAGCATAGTTAGTGGTTCCATCTAAGGGATCAATCACCCATAAGTAATCACTATCATTATCTCCTATCTTCCCTGATTCTTCAGCTAAAATTTGATGGTTGGATACTCTCTTTTTTAGGATATTTAAGACCGTAGCTTCGGCTTTTTTATCCGCTTCTGTAACGAGATCCCCTGGACGACCTTTTTCTTCAATTTTCTCTAACTTATCGACCAAATCCTCTAAAATAACTCCAGCAGTCATGGCTGCTTCTGTGGCAACATCTAGAAATATTTGTAATTCTTTTTTATCTGGTAAGTTCATAAAGATTTTTAGGATTGAGGGTGCTATCTTTATTATTCCCCATAATTGAACAATTGGAAATACTGTCTAGAATTTTAGCAATTTTTTGGGGCTTAATCATATTAAGCCCCTACGGTATTTTAATCTGTAAACTCTGAAGATTTAATCATCGTCTATGGGGAATCCTAATTTAACTTTTCCCTTACCAAAGTAGCGTCCAAATTGTAGTTCATACACTTCATCTTCGTCTTGGGTTTCTACTTCTAAGTCTGATTGAGCATAACTAACACATAACAGAGCATAACCTTTTTTTCTCAGTTCAGGGGACAAGCCTACTGCTTCGGGTTGGTCAACTTCTCCTGATAAAATACGTACAGCACAAGCGGTACAAGCTCCATTACGGCAGGAAAAAGGGAGTTCATGCCCTTGAGCTTCTGCACTATGAAGGATGTAGCGATCATCAGGCACTTCTAGGTTATATTCTCGATTAACTTGACGATGACGAATGCGAATGGTGTGATAACAACTCATGAGGCAATTTTGGAGTGATTAATTCTTATTATAAACTTTTTTTCAAGGATTGAACCAAAAATTATTTAATTGAACATTTATCAATTTTGGTTTTCTAATATTTTTAAGAGTATATTAATTTTTCCAAATTTCAAGCATTAAAAAATATTTTAAATAAATCTCTAACTGAAAATTTATTATAGAATGGTTAGTGTAAATCTGAGAAGAGAAAAATGGCAGCTAAAGATAGATTTCATACTATAGTTAGAATCGCCTTAGAAAAAGAGCAGTGGAAGATCACCGATGATCCATTGCGACTTGATGTTGGTGGAACTAAATTTGAAATTGATTTAGGTGCAGAACAACTATTAGGAGCAGAACGAGGTAAAGAGAAAATCGCTGTTGAAATTAAAAGCTTTTTGAGTGATTCACCATTAACTGATTACCATGCTGCATTAGGATAGTTTTTGAATTATCGTCTTGCCTTGGAAATCAGTGAACCTACCCGCGTTCTTTATTTAGCTGTTCCCATAGTTGCTTATGAATCTTTTTTTAGGCGAGAATTTACCCAAATATCCTTAGAAAAATATCAAATTAAACAAATTATTTATAACCCAGATTCCGCACTTCAAAAAGTAGCATTAAATACTACAAGCCTGGGTTTAATAATTAAGTATAATTGCTTAAGCTCTTGAAGACAAAAAAGTGGGATAATTGCTTAAGTTGTTTCCTCTGTAAAAAAAGAGCGAAAAATGTCTTATTTAGAAGAAATACAAGTTAAAAATTTAGACCATTTAGGGATAGTAGCTGGTTTAATTGATGAAATAGGAATAGTCAAAATAATTAATAATAAATTAGGAATAGATGTTAGAGAAAAAATCTCAGCAGGTACAGTAGTTAAGTCTATTTTAATCAATGGACTAGGATTTGTTTCAAGACCTCTATATTTATTCAGTCAGTTTTTTCAAGATAAAGCCATTGAGAAATTGTTAGGAGAAAGAATTAAACCTGATTACCTTAATGATGATAAAATTGGGAGAGTAATGGATGAATTATATAAATATGGACTAAATGATATTTTTATTGAAGTAGTTTTAGAAGTAATTAAAAAATTTGAAATAGACCTTAAATACTCCCATTTAGATTCCACATCATTTCATTTAGATGGAGAATATAAAAGGGAAGAAGATAAAGAGAAACAGGAAGAAGAAAAAATTATTAAAGAAAGACCAATTTTTATTAAGAAAGGATATTCTCGGGATCATAGACCAGACTTAAAACAATGTGTCTTGGATTTAATAACAAGCCAAGATGGAGATATTCCATTATTTGTGAGAGTAGGAGATGGAAATGAATCTGATAAAGCTGTATTTGGAAAAGTTTTAGTAGAATTCAAAAAGCAAATAAAGTTTGATAGTATCATGGTTTGTGATAGTGCTTTATATGGTCAAGAAAATCTCCAACTAATCCAACATTTAAAATGGATAACGAGAGTTCCAATGACCATAAAAAAAGCAAAAGAATTAGTGCAAAATATAGAGGTGGAAGAAGTAAAAGATGAAGATAAAGAAAAAAGAAGTGACCTAAATTTAGAAAGTTATACCTGGAAAGAAGAAATTGTTACTTATGGTGGAATCAAGCAAACTTGGTTAATAGTCTTGAGTGAAAAAAGACAGAAAAGTGATTTGGAAAAACTAGAAAAACAACTTTCCCAAGAAGAGAAGAAATCCCAAAAATTTCTTAAAGAAATACAATCTGAAGAATTTGAACATCCTCAAGCTGCTCGATATAAATTAAAGGCTATTAATAAAAAATTGAGATTGTTGGAAATAAAAGAAGTTGAACTGACTGAAACTTACTCGAAAAAAAAGGAAAAGATTTATAAAATGATTAGTCTGATCATCAAAAAAGATGAAGAGATAAGTAGAAAGACTAAAGAAGCAGGAAAATTTATTTTAGCAACTAACTTAGTAGAGGAAAATAAATTAGAAGCTAGTGAAATTCTGATAACTTATAAAAACCAGCAATCTACGGAAAGAGGATTTCGATTTTTGAAAGATCCCTTATTTTTTACTGATAGTTTCTTCGTTGAAAAACCAGAAAGAATAGAAACAATGTTATTTTTAATGTCTTTGTGTTTGTTGATTTATAACTTGGGGCAAAGAGAATTAAGAAATTGTTTAAAAAGAGTCAAAAAAGGAATAAATAATCAAGTAGGGAAAGTAACATTGCGTCCGACTTTGAGGTGGATATTTCAATGTTTTCAAGGTATTCATTATGTGATTTTAAACGGAGTTAAACAAATTGTCAATTTAACAGAAGAAAGGCGTTTTATATTGAGTTTATTACCTGCATCTTGTCAAAGATATTATCTATAAATTGAATTGGATAAAGCAAAAATAATAAAAGAATAAGAGTCTAATGATATCAAATGAGAAGAGGAAACTCTCCTTCGTTTGTGCTGAGTCTTGCTAAGTTTTCAATGAGTATAAATCTTCTTAATTTGATTATTTTTCCTAAAAATTTAATGAAAAGAGAAATATTCTTGCCCAGGTATGATTTTCGGACTTTTTAAAACTATGTATTGTTTTATACTACATTTTGAAGTGCGGAATCTGGGTTATAACCCAATTCAAGAGGTAATTGTACAATGGATAACCTAGAATTTTATCGTAGTGTAATTCAATCATTGTTAACAGCTTATGCTGCTGTCCCTATTGCTAATGGAACCATTGATTGTTATACAGTTTTTGATACTAAACAAGACCATTACCAAGTCATGAATGTGGGATGGGATGGCTATCGAAGGGTTTATGGTTGTGTTTTACATATAGATATTAAGCAAGAAAAGATTTGGATTGAGCAAAATATGACAGAAATGAGAATTGCTCAAGAACTGCTAAAACAAGGAGTTTCTAAAGAAGATATTGTCTTAGGGTTTCAATCTCCTGAAATACGTCAATATACAGATTATGCAGTTGTTTAAAAAGTGGCTCGGGGAAAATCTTGACAATAAAATTTTCATATATAATCTGTCCTTATGTAACCAATAAATAATTATTTGTCAACCATCCTTTACAAACCGTTACAGAATCTGTTACATTGGTTTGTGTGGTAACAAGCAAAGAAATTTTTATAGTTAAAAACTAACGGGCATCTCCAATGAGTTACTAAAAAGGTTTTCATTGCATTGAATTTCTCCTACTTTCCCTCCTTGGTGTCCAACCACCAGGGGTTTTTGCTATTCAAGGATTAATTTTGTTAAGATTTCTTGGTGCATCAAAGCACGATCTGTCAAAGACTGAATACGATCTTTGAGCAAGGTTTCCCCATTAACGAAATATTCTAACCAAGCGGTACTAATAACATTGGGATCGCTTGGAAGTTGGGCTAAGTCCCATCCAGGAATTTCGATCTCTTCCATTAAATAGCTCACTTTAGGATCATAACTTAGTGCAGAACATTTACATTCTTGTGAAGCTGCCATAATTAAACTATGTAAACGCATTCCAATGGTCATTTCTACCCCCTTAAAAAACCCCTTTAATTGTCTGGGATTTTCTAATTGAATAATTTTGTGACTTCCTGGTAATTGTTTAGCGATAGAATGGGCAATTTTTTCGTCCTGCGATGCTTGGAAAGGAACCAATAAGATACAGGTGTTAGTTGCTTTTTGAAAATCGATTAAAGCTTGAGTTAATATCTTTAACCTTTGAGGAGTTAATAGGGGATGACTCCTTAAATTTACCGCCACCCTCGGTGCAGGTAAATCAGCTAAACCTAACACCGACTTAGGTGTTAAAGCCCAGACAGGATCGGGGGCAACCAAAGGGTTGATGTGCCATTTTGATAATAATTCTGCGGACTTATAATCCCTAACACTAACTGCTGTACAACCTAATAAAACTTGACGAGTTAACCAACGGGTTAAAGGATTATTTAAAGGTCCAATTCCTTGCGCCCAAGCAACGGTTTTTAAGCCTTTTTGTTGGGCTAATGCCATCAATCCTGCATAATAAATAGGACTAGCTAAACTGGTAACATCCTGCATCAAACTCCCCCCACCCCAAATAAAAATATCAGAGGTTGTTAGAGCTTCTAAAATAGCTAATCCAGACCGATTATGATAAGTTTGCACCCCATACTGTTCGTAAGTTTTACGAGGGTTTCCTGAGAGTACAATGGGTTCAACTTGAGAGGGTAACATCTCTAACAACGACATCAATAAGGCTTCATCGCCGCCGTTTCCTTTACCATAATAACCACTAATGACTGCCCGCATTTTCATTTCTCGATTGGCTAATTGACATACTCCACTCCCTTTTCGGATGCCCGACCATACTGTTTATTTAGAATTTGGGTTTATGTAAGGTTAGTATACACCTTCTGAGGGTTAAAATCCACTGGGGTTTACTCGAAGACAAACCCCAAAATTTTGGGTGTGGGCCTTGGTGGAAAACCATAATTGCTCCACTAGGAAACAGAAGCAGAGCGTTGTTGTTTTAGGTAGGTAAATACGGATTTATCCCCAATATCAGGGATTAAGGGTTGAACAGATTTCCTTAGGGCAAAAATGATAAATAAACCTGCCCATATTCCCAGTAAAGCTTGTTCTATGCCCACGGATAAAACCCCGAATAAATGACCTAATAAAACCATGGGAACTAAGGGAGTTAATAATTTTGTTTCCAGGCGGTTAAAGCAAAACGCCTCCTTAAAATAGATGCCTGTCAAGGCTACAAAGATAAATCCGATTCCCAATAAAGTAAGGGGATTTTGATAGATATATAAAGCTAAAGGATCTTGAAATGATACGGACAGAATTATAGCGCTTAGGGTTCCAATTCCCCAACATAGCTGTAAGAAACGATGGAGAGGGAGCAAGTAAATATGAATAGTTATTAAGCTAATGCCCAAACCAAGACAAAATGAGGTAAATAAGGGAGTGAGTAAAGTTAGGGTTAGAGTAGTCGCCCCTTGTCCTAAAACAAAGCCACTTCCTAAAGCAAAACTGAAGGCCGATAACAGTAACCCTGCACGATAAATTTTAACCCCCTTGAGGTCTTCTGGGGTAATAGTATATTGTCCAAATTGACCTTGATAAACCTCTAAGCTTTCCGATGCTGTCTTCATGATTATCTTCTCGGTTAGTTAACCCTTAAATTGTATCGTTTTTTACGGAAAAAAAGGACTTTTTTGATAATTATAAAGTTCATATTAAATTTTAACTGTCTTCTCAATTATTTGAGCTATTATTGTTTTCTAAAAATGCTGATAATGTAGATATAATTAGTAACAGATATCGAATTGTAAAATAATCCTATGATTGTAACCTTTGAACAGAATTAAAGAGCTAGAATAATTATTGTAATAAGTAAGGTGCTAGGCAGAGAGAAACAATTTAGCGACCGATAAAGTGTGGTGTGATGTAGTGCAAGTCCCGTGAACTAATCTAGTTTAGGGCAAGTTCGATCAAACAGCAGTTTGTTTGTTATTAAAACACTGCTCCTTACACTCTTTGGAGGTCAAAATGGTTAACAATTCAGCTAAGTTTATTGCTTTAGGTACAGTAGCAACTGTTGGTGTACTTGGTTTAGTTTCCGAAGCGCAAGCTCAACATTTCGTCTATCCTCAAGAATTAGAAAGAGAGGAAGAGATCGCTTATGTTGACTGGGACAGCAATCCTGGCCCCCGTGCTTTTGAACGCAAGATGCAGAAAGTTGTCTTTGAATGTGTTCCTCAAGCAGATGGCAGTTATGCCACTGAAGAACGGGTAGTAGAAATTACTTTTAATCCTGCAAAGGCTGCTCCCGTCGGTAGCACTTTCGATCCTCATAACCCCTATAGTGGTGGTGTTTATTCAAGTGAGGATATTTCTTCCCAATACATCGCATTGGGTGAATTAGGTGGACAACCCATGATTCTCTGGAATGAGAATGTTCCTTCCAGTAATCCAGAAGGGTTATATACTCCCGAAAGTCGTTGTCAAACCGTTAGTGCGCGCTTAACCAATCTCGCCTATGCCTTTGGTGAAACTACTCCTGTAGGTGTTGCTCAAGCATTCACCGAAAGAATGGCTACAGGTATTGTTAACGGAGAAAGAGTTATCTTCATCTCCTACGATCCTGAAAACGTTTCTACCGAAAATGTAGTCTTAACTTTAAGACCTGAAAATGGTGCTACATTCGCAGAAGCTCAAAGAACCTTGGCTCAGTTCAACAATTCTATTTCCCCCGCAATTGGTGGTTTAGAAGAAGATCCTGCTAAGTTTCCTCCCATTCGAGAGTAGATTATAACCACAGGGAAAGACGTTCAAAACCTTTGTATTCTTTCCCTTCCATCTAGAGAGTTAGTCAGTTACTGCTCTCTATTTTTTTGTCTACACATAATAAAACTTGCAACTAATCTGAGAATTACGTTAAATTTAATTAAGTTGGGTCTGCAATTTCAGCACAACTCTCGTCTATATAACTAAAATCTTGACAAAAAACATATTTTGTGTTAAGAAAATCAAATTCACTCACCTAAGAGAAACCTTAACTTATGAAAATATCTTGGAGAACCCTATTACTCTGGACATTACCACTATTGGTGGTGGGATTTTTCCTCTGGCAGGGAGCTTTCCCCGCAACATCAACTCCCATGGGGAACAACACAGCTAACACCCGTATGACCTACGGACGCTTCCTAGAATATTTAGATTCTGGTCGTATCCTCAGTGTGGACCTTTATGAAGGGGGACGCACCGCCATTGTCGAAGCGGTTGACCCAGAAATTCAAGATCGTGTACAGCGTTCACGGGTTGATCTTCCCATGAACGCCCCTGATCTAATTAGTAAGATACGTCAGTCTGACGTAGACTTAGAATCCCACCCCATCCGTAACGAAGGGGCATTATGGGGCTTTTTGGGCAATTTATTATTTCCCATTCTCCTGATTGGCGCGTTATTCTTTTTATTCCGTCGTTCCAGTAACTTACCCGGTGGGCCAGGACAGGCCATGAATTTTGGTAAGTCTAAAGCTCGTTTCCAAATGGAAGCCAAAACCGACATCATGTTCGATGATGTGGCCGGTATCGATGAAGCTAAAGAAGAATTACAAGAAGTTGTCACCTTCTTAAAACAGCCCGAACGTTTCACCGCAGTTGGCGCGCGCATTCCTAAAGGAGTGTTATTAGTGGGACCTCCTGGAACAGGTAAAACCCTCTTAGCTAAAGCGATCGCCGGGGAAGCTGGTGTACCTTTCTTCAGCATTTCAGGTTCTGAGTTCGTAGAAATGTTCGTCGGTGTTGGTGCGTCCCGTGTTCGTGATTTATTCAAGAAAGCCAAAGAAAATGCCCCTTGTCTCATCTTTATCGATGAAATTGACGCAGTTGGCCGTCAACGTGGTGCCGGTATCGGTGGCGGTAACGACGAACGGGAACAAACCTTAAACCAGTTATTAACCGAAATGGACGGGTTTGAAGGCAATACAGGAATCATTATTATTGCTGCTACCAACCGTCCCGATGTCCTTGACTCTGCTTTAATGCGTCCCGGCCGTTTTGACCGTCAGGTGATTGTAGACGCTCCTGACTTCAAAGGACGGATCGAAATCTTAGAAGTTCACGCTCGCAACAAAAAATTAGCCCCCGATGTCTCTATTGAGACCATCGCCCGTCGTACTCCTGGGTTTAGTGGTGCTGACTTAGCTAACTTACTCAACGAAGCTGCTATTTTAACCGCCCGTCGTCGTAAGGAAGCCGTTACCTTACTAGAAATTGACGACGCTGTGGATCGGGTGGTTGCTGGTATGGAAGGAACCCCCTTAGTAGATAGTAAGAGTAAGCGTCTCATCGCCTATCATGAGGTTGGTCATGCGATCGTTGGAACCTTAGTTAAGGATCACGATCCCGTACAAAAAGTTACTTTAATCCCCCGTGGACAAGCTCAAGGTTTGACCTGGTTTACCCCCAACGAAGAACAAGGGTTAACTACCAAAGCACAGCTTATGGCCCGCATTGCCGGAGCTTTAGGCGGTCGTGCAGCGGAAGAAGAGGTATTTGGTTACGATGAGGTAACAACAGGTGCTGGTGGCGATTTACAGCAGGTCTCAGAAATGGCTCGTCAGATGGTGACTCGTTTCGGTATGAGTGAGCTTGGTCCTCTTTCCTTAGAAAGTTCCTCTGGTGAAGTATTTTTAGGCGGTGGTTTAATGAACCGTTCTGAATACTCTGAAGAAGTGGCCATGAAAATTGATAGCGAAATGCGAATCTTAGCAGAAGAAGGCCATAAATTAGCTCGTCAAATTGTCCGTGACAACCGCGAAGTGGTAGATCGCTTGGTGGAATTGTTGATCGAAAGAGAAACTATTGATGGAGAAGAGTTCCGTCAAATTGTAGCTGAATACACCGAAGTTCCTGAGAAAGAACAGTTTGTCCCTCAGCTATAAATTAACATAGAAACTAAGAAAAAAAGGCGCGAGCGATCGCGTCTTTTTTTGTACTTAAATCTAATAAATTGATGAAATGAAAAAAGATTATGATTGCGTTAACAATTCTATCAATAGTTACAGTTTGTGTAGTTTTGGGATAGAAAAAGATCATTATCTTTAAATTAGTTACCTTGAGATGAAAGACGACGTTGAATTTCAAGTTTTTGCTGAAGTGTCAAAGTGCGATAAACTTGAGTTTTAACTGACCCAACAATATTACGGAACTGTTCCTTTTGGACTTCAGACATATTAATTGGTCCTAAGGATTCCCTGTAGTCTTTTCCTGCTTCAATCCCCTGAAAAAATTGAGTTTGTTGCGGCGGTGTCAGAACATTTTTAATTTTCAAAACAGTTTCCTGACTTAATTGTTCTAATTGTATTTGTTGCTTTTTGGTGAGGGAAATTGTTGACAGTAGGGGAAACATATTCTCAAGAGACAAGACTTGAGAATATGTTGCTTTTTACAGAGGAATAGTAAAGATTACGATTCCCAATAATAGAGAGAGCAGTCTATGTTTGACTTTGCGGTTCATTATTTTAAATAAGGTCTTTCAAGTTAGAAATATTAGGGATGATTACGATAGCATCTTTTCTGTTAGTTGATAGGCACTAACTCCAAGCATAACTGTATTCTTCAGCCTGAGAAATAAAAACGATACTTTCCACAAAAATAACACTATTTGAGAGACTATTTATGAAGAAAATATAAAAAAATTAAGCAGCACAGATTTCTGGTTGTAATTTCAAGGTAATTATCCATTATCCATTATTGAAAAATGCCTAAATTATCATTCCGAGGTACTCCTAATCTCCAGAAAGTCCTAACCATAATACGTAATATTACACTTGACTCCTTATTGTATTTGCGATAACTTCTAGATATTAATTTGTTGATAATTTAAGAGCAACAGCCAATGAATGTTAAACCTAGTTTGATCATCACAGCTATTAGCCTCGGAATCGGTGTTTTCGCCCCTCAAGCCAAAGCGGCCCTAATTACGGGAGTAACTGTTTCTACTGATATGGGTAATTTTGATCCTAGTCAATTTGACCTTGATGCCACAGTTAATGGCGTTGGTTTACCTGGAAATACTCCTGCTTTAACAGGAATTCATGCAGCTTTTACCTCAACACCTCCTAATATCTGGGCTGGGAATCAGGCAACAGGAAACATTACATTTGACCTTAACGATACCTATGACTTAGCTGGGTTTAGTTTCTGGAATTACAATAATGCTAGTACGATTGGAATTCAGGGTGTAACCGTACAAAGTTCCACCGATGGTATTAATTTTACAACCATTCCAGGAGCTCCAACAGTATTTCAACCAACAGATAATCCTGAGCCTGAGGTTCCTGAACAGTTTAGTTTTACTCCTGTTACAGCTTCTTTTGTTCAGTTTATTGTCAATAGTAATTATGGAAATCCAGTGGCAACTGGTTTTGCTGAAGTACAATTTGATGGAACACTGCCAACACCACCAAAAACCCCCGAACCAACTACTTTGTTGAGTTTAATGTTATTCGGAGGTGGTTTATTTGCTTCTAAAAGTTTGGCTAATCACCGTTCTAAGAAGTAAGCTTATTTTTAACTCATAAAAACCATTGGTTTGAAAAGGCTAAACTTTAGAGCCAATTATTTTAGATTGAGTTTAACCTACATAAATTTGATGGAGAAAGATATTACCCTATTTTTTTGTCAACGTTCATGGTAGAAATGTAGAAAGCTCTGGGTGAAAGTTGTTGCTTTTAAATAGCGGTAAAGTCTATGTATCGATTTCAGATAATTGCACACACGCAAATGGGGGAGTCTATTGGGCTAGTTGGTTCGACTCCTGAGTTGGGGGAATGGGATGTAAGCAAATGTCTCCATCTACAAACCAATGAAGATCAATACCCTGTTTGGTGGGTAGAAACAGACATAGACTTGACTCCCTTTTTAAACTCATCCAATCAGCAGAGGATCGAATATAAGTATGTGCGTTTTTATAGTGATGGCGGGGTAGAATGGGAAACTGTTGGTCCCAACCGTTGGCTACCTTGTCGACCCGATCCAGGTTCTGACACCCTCACTGTAGATGATGGAGCTTTTGGTTATCTACAACCCTGGCCTTATGCTTACTGGGACCAAGCTAATAGAACTCAGAATTTTGCTAAGCCCTTAAAAAATCTAATTCATAAAATTGGCATAGGCTCCAAAACAAGAGAAGATGATATTTTTATAACATCATCACCTCAAGAAAAGAGTTCCCAAGGCTTTCAAAACTGCCTAAAAGAGCTAATTCACAACATTGCCCTGCTCTATAAGGCAAAGAATGGCTTGAAAATCGTTGTCATTGGCAGTTCTGTGGCCTTAGGACATAACGCTTGGTTGATGAAGGGTTGGACTGGTTATCTTCAAGAAGAGTTATACGAAAAATACGGTCATCAACTGGTAAATGTCTCCTTATCGGGGAGTAATGTGACTACCACTATCGATCGCTTTTCTGAAGTAGTCACCCCAGAAAAACCAGACATAGTTATTATTGCCCTCTCTCTGGGTAACGAGGGACTAGCTCATTGTCCCCCCCACGAAAGAGCAGCAAGACAGCGTAAATTTGAAACTGGTTTACAAGAATTGATAGAAATGGTGCGAGAGATAGGAGCTTTTCCCATGTTAGGCTCTGTTTATCCCAATGGAGATTATACTGCGGAGCATTATTGGTTACTACAAAGGACTCATCAAAGGATGCTTAGTTGGGGTATCCCTATCTTAGATTGGTTATCAGTGTTAGATGATGGACAAGGCCGTTGGCGTGAAGGAACCTCCTTTGATCCGGCCCACCCCAACTCCAAAGGACATCGGCTCATGTATGAAGCGATCAACCTTAATTTATTCGATCTTACGGCCAAGGATCTCGCCCAAAAACAACAAATCCTGGACACACCAGTAACCCTCTATAAAGATGATAAAGGTCTTGAGGTCTTAAGTCATAACCAAAATCGCAGTTTACAGATTGTTAATAGTTCTGCAAATTGTTATATCATTAGTTCTTCTTGGCAAGAACTACAAACCCCTTTACAAAAACACTCTACCTTAGAACCAGGGATCTATCTTAGTCACACTGTAGCTGAGCATATTCCCTCTTATCTTTGGGTTAGGGATGATAAGGTTATTGAGACGACGTTGAAAATTCCTCCTTCTGTTGAACTGGAATATAGTTCTGCTTTTGAGTTCTTTTCTGCCAGAGTTTCCCAAGTTCTCTTTTACGATGGACAAATAACTATTCTTAAACAAGAAGAGAGTCTTCTGCGAATAATCAACGAATCAAACCACGAATATAATCTTCAACCCATGTGGAAGGAAGTACGTCAAGCACTGAAAGGACAGGTTTCAGGGGTCTACACCGATGTACTTAACCCCGATCTACCCTTTCGTACTATGATGATCGGCGCAGATGGTTTGGAAAGCAGAGTGAAAGTGCCTCCGTTATCTTCTCTCTCTTTTAAATACCAGTGTCCCTTATCGGAAATCAACCGTGTGGCCATTCTCCCTATTGGCGATCGCTGTGCTATTCGTATGGTTCTACATAAAATGGAATATGACGGGCCGGCTTATCCATTCGATTTAACAAGAACTACTAATCTTAGCGATGTAACTGATATTATAGAAAACGGTTTTTTTGATATGTGGAATCCCGATTTTCTTCACTATAATCATGAAGAAGCAAGAATTTATCATGGCAAATGGACGGGGTTATCTTTTGCTCACGAAATAGAGGAAATGGACGATCCTCTTTATGATTTCTCTCCTGTTTATGAACGAATGCGCTACCGTTATGAAGGGCGATCGCAACGATTTTTGTACACCTTAAACCATTGTGATGAAGTTCTTTTTATTCGTACAGGAATGGTCGATAAAGAACAAATTAAGGATTTTATTGCTAAACTCGAAGAGAAGTGTCAAGGGAAGCCATTTCGGATTTTGATCATTTCTCCTCAACCTAGTGAAGAGTTAGCGGAATTGACCAATGTGGTGCATTATGATCTATATCTCAATCCTGATCATATGTATGAGGATTTGGGTTACTGGATGCACTGTACTGAGGTAGTACGTTCAATTCTTGACTCCTTGGGAGTATCCAGCAAAAATCTCTTTTGGTGTCCCCCTAAAATTCCTAAGTAGGTGGGCTGAAAAATATATAAACACTGAGATGAAAACGTCTAAAAAACAAAAAGCCTTAAAAATTCTTACTATTCTTAAAGAACTTTATCCTGATGCTACTTGTAGTTTAACTTATGACAGTCCTGTTCAATTATTAGTGGCTACTATATTATCAGCACAATGTACCGATGAACGGGTTAATAAAGTAACTCCTGAATTATTTGCTCGCTTTCCTGATGCGATCGCTTTGGCTAATGCGGATAGAGAAACATTAGAAACCTTAATTCGTTCCACTGGTTTTTATCGGAATAAAGCGAAAAATATTCAAGGAGCTTGTCAAAAAATTGTCAAAGATTTTAATGGCAAAGTACCTCAAACTATGGAAGAGTTATTATTATTATCTGGAGTTGCTAGAAAAACAGCAAATGTGGTTTTAGCTCATGCTTTTGGCATCAATGCAGGGGTGACAGTGGATACCCACGTTAAGCGTTTAAGTCAAAGACTAGGGTTAACAAAAGCTACTGATCCTGTTAAAATAGAAAAAGATTTAATGCCCCTATTGCCACAAAAAGACTGGGAAAACTTTTCCATTCGGATTATTTATCACGGCCGGCAAATTTGCAAGGCAAGAAAGCCTAATTGTCAAGATTGTCAACTAGCTTTTTTATGTCCTTCTAGTCTTTGATTATCTAACTGCTTATTACGGCATAGAAGGCTGGGTTACTTTTTATGTATTAATATAAATACTATATCTCACTTATGAATACCTCACCCACACAGCAAAATATTCTTATTATAGGAGCATCGAGGGGCATTGGTTTTGGCTTTGTTAAAATGCTCCTAGAACAAAAAAATAATATTAAACTTTATGCAACTTATCGAGATCAAGAAACAGCAGGAGATTTATTTAAGTTACAGTTAGAGTATTCTTCATTTCTTAATCTATTACAGTTAGATATTACCCATGAAGAACAAATTGATAATTTAGCTAAACAATTAAAAAATGAAATATCTGATATTCACTTATTAGTTAACTGTGTTGGCTTTCTCCAAAAAGGTAATATTAAACCAGAAAAAAGTCTTCGTCATATTAACAGCGAAAATTTATTAACATATTTTAAAATTAATAGTACTGCAACAGTTTTATTAGCTAAATATTTTTTACCTTTTTTTCGTCATTCTGAGCCTAGTGTTTTTGCTGCTGTTAGTGCGAAAGTTGGCAGCATTGGTGATAACTATCTTGGGGGTTGGTATGGTTATCGTGCCTCGAAAACAGCCCTTAATATGTTCCTGAAAAATATTTCTATTGAATATAAAAGGACTTGTCCCCATACTATTGTGGTTGCTTTACATCCAGGGACAACAGATACAGACTTATCTAAACCTTTTCAAAGAAATGTTCCCCCAGAAAAGTTATTTTCTGTGGAAAGAACCGTCAATCAACTATTAAATATTATTGATAACTTAACAGAAAATGATACAGGACAATTCTTTTCTTGGGATGGAAGTCGTCTTCCTTGGTAACCTGAGTTCGGAGTTCGGAGTTCGGAGTTTTTTCCATGAGATAATCAGGGTTTAAGACTCTTGATTTTGACCAGTTGTTTATAAATTTCCTTATATCGAACTCAGGTTAATCGAATTAATCTTGAAGTTTTGTAAAGAAAATTAAGAATTTTTCTAAGGTTAATGCTAGTATTAAGACAGGTACAAAGAAGTACACCAAGCTTCTCAAAAAAGATCGATGGGAGTTTGTACCATCTACTCAAATCGACGCAGTGTTTTTAATGCCAACATTCAGTAAAAGACACGATGGTATTGCCCGCAACTTTTTAGGCTATTTTTTAAGGAGGTGTTAGGGTAACGGCCATGATCAACACCTGAGTCGGAAAGAGGATGTTGAGTCTTAGAAAAAGCATTGTGAGTCAGTACACACTTTAGTTAGTCACTATCTAACCAATTCATTTAGATTTCTAGGAGTCCATATCCTTTGTACACTGATTAACCCGCCTCCGTAGGCGGGTAACTTGTTTTTGGGGGAGTATTTCAATTAGAGGTAACTAGACGTTTACGTAATAAGTCAGCCCTACGTTTAGCGATCTTGTTATCCTCATCAAATTTTAAGGTTTCCTCATAGGCTTCAACTGCTTTAGAAATCATTTGCTTTTTCTCATAAGCGTTGCCTAAATTGTTAAGAGCGATAACATAATCAGGATAGAGTTTAATGGCATCTTTGTAATTACGAATAGCCAGATCAAGTTGTTCTTGAGAAAAATAAGCGAACCCCATAGCATTGTACATCAAAGCCTTATTTTCAGGTTCAAGTTTTTTGCCAGTTTTTAACCCTTTTTGTAGAAGATTAACAGCTTGGACATACAACTTCTTATCCAGATATAAACTAGCTAACTCATAATACTCTTCGGCGGTTCCTTTTTCATTTTGTAGCTTTTTCTGTAACTTATAGAACCGATTTTCTGTGCGACGGGTTTTAATAATTTGTAGGAAGAGAAAAACTGCTAATCCTCCCAAAAAAATAACAATCCCCGATAAATAAACAATTGGCAATACTTCATTCATAATTACTGCATTCCAATATGTGGTGATTTTTTCTCGTCAGAAGTTCCTACTATCAGAAGCGTAGCTTATACCAAATCCGATTGTCAAAACCTCTTTATAGTTTTGCTCTCCTTTCTCCCACACTCCCCACCTTTCCCACACTCCCCACCTTTCCCACACTCCCCACCCTCCTCAACTAGCAAGACAAAAGGGGTATCTAAATGGGATTTAGTATTAGTTGGGGTAGTTCAGGGAAGTCCCCAACGCTCCAGAAGCTCAGCCAACCATCCAGACGCTTTCCAACGACCAATGGCCTGATTAATACGACTTCGTAAACTAGCATACTGCAATCCTTTCGGCATCACCACCCCTAATGCTTCCCCAGATAAACGTACTGGCAGGCGATAATATTGGGGGTATTGCTGTACCCAACCCGTTAAAATGCTATTATCAGCGACAAAAGCCTCCACTTTTTCTGTCTCAAGTAAAGTCATGGCTTCTTGATAAGACTTAACCCCGATCAGTTTTGCTTGGGGAAGCTCAGCACGGATAACAGCAATGGTACTAGATCCCTCAAGAACAGCGATTTTTGACTCCCGGAGATGATCTACAGCGCGAATGCGACCATTGTTGGTAATAATACCTGTGCCATCTAAATAATAGTAAGGGCTAAAATTAACTAAGCGTCCACGGGAGCTATTAATAGTGACTCTGGCGATCGCTAGATCCACCTCTCCATCGATCACTTTTTGCAGACGTTCTTGATTACTAACTGGTTGTAAAATAAGAGCTTGGGGATCACCCAAAATATCTTGAGCTAATTGTCTCGCTAAATCGATTTCTAAACCTTGTAATTGATTTTTATGGTCTAGAAAACCTAAAGGACGAATATTATCTTTAACAGCAACAAGCAACTTTCCTCTCTCTTTAATCTCTTCTAGAGTAGCAGCAATTACTAGGTGATTGTTGCCTAGATTTAAAAAGACACCAAGAGTCAAAATTAAAACTAACTTTCTAGTTAAGGAATTATCCATTATTCATTGTCCATTATGAACAGCTATTTACCAATTGTTAACTTCTCATTGTGCATAATTGCTACCTGATTTCTCCCGTTTCTTTTAGCCGCAAAAAGAGCCGAATCAGCCCGTTTAAGGACATCATCCATTTTTTTATCTTGTTGGTCATAGGTAGCTACGCCAATACTAACCGTAATGTTAACAGTTTTATCTTCTACCTGCAAACTTTCCTCAGTCATGGCTTTGCAGACACGCTGGGCTGCTATATAAGCCCCTTTTAGATCGGTGTGGGGCAAAATAACCACAAATTCTTCTCCCCCTAATCTCCCTAAATGTACTTCTAAATCGTTTTGTTGGGCTAAAGTTTCTCCATTGTTTCCTAATTGTCTCAAACAAACCTTTTTTCTTAGGGCATCTTCTTCAGTTTCCAGTCTTCCAATATAATCTACTTGACGAAGGCATTTTAAGGTAATATTGACCATCATTTTTAGAGCCTGATCTCCCACATCATGACCATGAGTATCGTTAATTGTTTTAAATTTATCAACGTCGATCATTAGCAAAGAAAAAGGAGATTTATAGCGTTGACTAAGGGCAAATTCTTATTTACCAAAGTTAAAAATTGAACGACGGTTGGCAATACCTGTTAATTCATCTGTCGCAGCAATGCGCTTCATTTGTTCGTAGGCTTTTTCTAACTCATCTTTAGTTCTTTTTAGGTCTAAATGTATTTTAATCCTCGCTAAAAGTTCCGGAGTCCTAAAAGGCTTAGTTACATAATCAACTGCCCCTGCCTCAAAAGCATTAAGTACATTATTAGTTTCCGTAACAGCAGTTAAAAAAATGACAGGAATGTGTGCCGTGTTTTCATCTTCTTTCAGTAGTTTGTACACTTCGATTCCATTTATTTCTGGCATCATTAAATCTAACAAAATCAAGTCTATTTCTGTCACTTTCACCCGTTCTAGTGCTTGTTTCCCTGAGATAGCGAAAGTTGTTCCATAACCTGCTGTATCTAGAATTTCAATTAATAGTTGCCGGTTTATGCGCATATCATCTACAACTAAAATCAAAAATTTTTCAGGGTTGAAAGGGTGTAAAGTCTTCATTTTTCTGAGATAATTAGTGAACATTGGTTGATTAACTTATTATTGTAGCGATCGCACCAGATTAGAAAATTTCTCTAGGGTTTTGGCTAATTTGTCACTATCAAATTCTTGTAGCTGCTTTTTTAGACAGTTAGCATAGTCGATCAATGTCTGACAATGATATTCTTCTCCCCATCGTTGTAACTGTCGAGAAAATTGACGTAGCTCTTTGGTGATCATCGTCTTTCGTAAATTATGCCATACTTTTGCCTTTTGTTGGTGAAGTTTTGCTAATAATTCGGGAGAGGTTGGCATAGATATCAAAGGTAATTTGGAGATATTGTCTTCAGCAACAGTGGTTATAGGTTTTATTTCTGTAAACGGAAAAAGTTTTTTCAATGTTAGTAGAAGTTGAACACGGGTGATGGGCTTTTTCAGAAAAAAGTGACTAATATCTTTGATATTTATTTCTTTTTCTTCTTGAGAATAAGCACTCAAAATGATAATAGGAATTTGTTGTGTTTGTGGTTGGTTTTTGATAATTTCACTAGATTAGGGGTCGAAGTGGTAGTCACCTACCACGACTCCCATTCCGAACCGTGCATGAGACTTTCACCTCACACGGCTCTCGGCAATTAGTCCTTTGTCATAGGTACTGTTAACACATCGTCTTTCCATTCATAGCCATTTTCTAACCAATCGTAGAGGTAGTCATTTTTGCTTTTGACATCATGACAGTGACGATGTAGAGCTTGAAGATTGTTGTAGGTATCCTTTCCACCTTTCGATTTGGGGATAATGTGGTCAACTTCTATCAAGTCTTCAGGTGTAAAGTATTGCTTACATTGAGGACATATACCTTTTTGTTTCTTTAAGAGTTTTGCGACTCTTGTTGGTGTCCCAGAATATGTACCTCGTCTTTTGCTCCAGTAAGTCCAGTTTCCGTCATAGGGTGAAGCTTCAGGTTTAACCCATGTGTGTCTCAATATTCCTGTTTCGGCGTGGTGATAGAGGACTGCTCCTTTTGTTTGGAATGTCCAGAATCCGTGTTTTCCGTATGAGAAATATTTTTTAAGAGCTTTAATCAATGGTGTCTCTTTCTTTTTCCTGCTTACTGTCCAAGCTCTAAGCATATTCCATAATATGTTGTCTTCGGATTTGAATGTTTTCTTACTGCAAACATTTCGGTAGTAATTACACCATCCTCGGATTATGGGATTTAATCTTGTGATTAATGCTTTTTGTGGGGCTTTCTTGTTGGCCTTGATGGCCTCTTTGATTGCCTCATGGTGAGCTAGTATTTTTTTCTTGCTTGGCTTGATTAGTGTTTTGAATCCAGTTAGTTGTGCATTTTTTCCACCTGTTTTACTAGAGTGGTGTTTACCCTTGGGGTATGACCTAATATTGAATCCAAGGAAATCGAAGCCTGGTTCAATGGTTTTACCATTATGGACAATACTTTTTAGAGTGTGTCTTATGGAAGTCTTCTCTGGTTTTAGTTCCAATCCGACTTTTTCTAACCATTGTGCAACTAGATTTTTACATTGTAGAATAACATCGTAATCTGTATGAAGAATTACGAAATCATCGGCGTAGCGGATGATTTTGGGTTTATATCCCTGTTTAAGACTGCCATCTTCTCTCCGTTTTGTACGGGGGAAGTGATTTTCTATGTCTATTATCATTCCGTGTAGTGCAATGTTAGCCAATAACGGACTTATTACACCACCTTGAGGTGTACCTGAATCTGTTTCCTCAAAAATGCCCTTGTCCATTACACCGCATTCCAACCATTGTTTAATGATTCTTTTGATGTTGTGTGGACAATCTACTTTTGACAGTAGGTAATCATGGTTAATCTTGTCGAAGCATTTGGCGATATCTGCATCTAGAACATATTTTGCATTCGTTTTTATTGCTAAAAATATTCTACTGATAGCGTCTTGTGCGCTTCTGCCTGGACGGAAGCCATAAGATGTACCCTCAAATTGGGCTTCCCAGTATGGTTCTAAGGCTGATTTAACCAAGGCTTGCATTGCTCTATCTTTCATGGTGGGTATCCCCAGTCCACGTTTTTCATCTCTTCCAGGTTTAGGTATCCAAACCCATCTGAGTGCCTTGGCTTTGTAACCTTTTAACCTTAGTTCGTTAACTAACTTTAATCTTTGGTTAGGTCGTAATAACTTTTTCCCATCAACTCCAGCAGTTTTCTTACCTTGGTTGTCTTGGGTCACTTTGCGAATGGCTAAGAGCTTTGCGTAATGTGACTTTAACAGTAACTTCTGAAGCTTTTTAGCTTTGACTTTATTACCTGATTTAACAGCTTGAAATATTCTTTTTTGAAGCTTAAACACTTTCCTCTGGACTTTTGCCCAGTTTATGGTGTTCCATTCTGGCGTAGTCTTGGTTATACTCGCATTCGACATTTAACTACCTCTAATAGAGACTATTTCTTCTAATTAACCAGCAATACGTCAGCTTATCCATATTCATTACAAATAGGCATTAGCAACTTAATTGCTTCTCACATCCATGACCCTTGCGCTTAAGTTTGTCACTACTTACATCATCGACCTGATGGTAAGAGCAGTCATGGACTTAATTCGTTCCGTTGGTTTGGGTGTATTGGTTTTAGGTTTCATCTCTCCCCCAGGTTACTTTTAGGAATCGTTGTGGATCTTACGAAGAAAACTCCACTTTTCACCTTGTTCTTTTGAACGCAGCCTGTCAAACAGATTTGGCTACTTGGAGGTCTTGAGGGTTCAGGACGATGATTCAGCGTAATGCTTAACCGTGACCAATTGACTGGAGGAACGACTTGCCATGCTGTTTCATGACGGGTTCCCCTTTTAAACCTGCTTCCATCCTGAGTTTACTAAGTCCAAAACGGAGGGTTAAGTTGTCACTCTTAGGATTGCTCCCTTGATTCCGAGTGTGGCTCCTTTAGCCAACAAACCAACAGTTATCTAGTTTTCTAGGTTCTAGACTAGCTACACACCTGTATTTAGTACAGGCTTTCTAGCTAAACGAATCGCACCTTCGTATCCATCCATATTCGGCATTTGTAAATCCATCAAGATTAGATCAACTGTTATATTACTTACTTTTTCTATAGCTTCGTGACCATCATTAGCCAGGATAATATTATGATGAGTGCCTGAAAAATATTCTATTAATAATTCTCTATTTGAAGCAACATCATCCACGACTAAAATACTCAGGGGTGAGATTTGATTGAAATCAAGATTAATAATTTCTTCAGTGGAAACGATAGCCTTATTCTGTCCCATATCCACTCGAGGAAACAACAGAGTAAAAGTGCTGCCTTTTCCCAGTTCACTCTCTAATTGAATAGTTCCTCCTAAGATTTTGGTTAAGCGCTCAGTAATGCTTAATCCTAGTCCAGTTCCGCCATATTTTCTATTACTTTGTCCCTCGCTTTGAGTAAAGACATCAAAAACCCTTTTCTGCTGTTCTGGCGCAATACCGATTCCTGTATCTTTTATAGCTATTTCGAGAGAACAATACTGATCATCTTTCCACTGTAGTAAGTCTCTCTTAACACTGATAGTTATCAAGCCTTCTTCAGTAAATTTTATAGCATTTCCTACTAAGTTAAAAAGAATTTGTCTTAGTCTAATTTCGTCAAAAACAATGACATCAGGAACTTCTACCTCAATGTTTACTAATATTTGTAATTGTTTTTCTTTTGCTTTTTCTAGAAACATTCGCTGGATTTCAATAATGATTTCTCTCAATTTAATAGGTTCATAAGTGATATCTAGTTTTCCTGCTTCAATTTTTGAGATATCTAAGATGTCATCAATTAATGATAATAAAACTTTTCCGATCCTATCAATTGAATCAAGATAATTCTGAGATTTTTCATCAGTAATTTTACTCTTAAGCAAGTCACAAAAACCTAAAATTGCATTCATAGGTGTTCTAATTTCATGACTCATTGTAGCTAAAAATTCGCTCTTAGCTTTATTAGCTACTTCCGCTGCTTCTTTGGCTTTTTCTAATGCTTCTTGTGCCGCTTTTTTGTTGGTAATATCTGTGATAGTTCCCACTAAGCGGTAGGGTTTACCCTGTTGATATCGGATACATTTTCCTTTAGCCTCGATCCAAATATAATGACCATCATGATGTCTAATACGATGGAAATTTTCATAGATATTTGTGTTACCTTGTAAATGATTTTCTATATCTTTAATTGCCTGAGCATAATCTTCAGGATGAACATTATCTGACCAAGTAGATAAAAGATGAGGCAAGGGATTATTTTCATAACCTAATATCTTCATCCAAACAGGAGAATAATATACAGTATCATCCCTTAAATCCCAATCCCAAATACCGTCATTTGTTCCTGATACTGCTAAATGATAACGTCTTTCACTTTCCCTTAATTGTTCTTCTATAATCTGTTTTTCAATAATTTCTTCATTGAGATTTTCATTTAATTTACTTAATTCTTCCGTTCTTAACTGGACAATATTTTCAAGATTATTTTTATTATCTTTAATGGCTTGAAATTGCTCTTTTAGAATTTTTATCATAACATGACAGTTATTAGTAAGCTGTAAAAACTCATTGATGTTAGTTTTTGGTAAAGATTTTGCTTCTTCTTTATTTAAAATTTTATCAGGTAAATTTTCAGTGAATTCAGCTATTTTTTTTAAGGGATTACTAATTAAACGACTAATACTAAAAGCCAATAATAACCCAACTAAACAAATCAAAAACATCACCGACATATTCTGGATATAAATTTGTTGTAGATAATCAATATGATTAGCCGTTTTAATTCTTATGATTAAACACCAGGGTAAGGTAGGAGAAAGCTCAACTTCTTTAACATAAAATGAGTTACGCCAACGGGTCATTACGGGTTTTCCTGGGTCAATAGGCAGCCATTGAAAAATGGTATCATAGTCAGGACTTTGATTAATTTCTCCCCCATCTTTCCAATCAAAGATATCCATTGGATTCAACTCTTGGTCACTGTCAGCAACAACCTGATTACTTTTATCAAGCAGGATAGTTTGTAGATCAAATTCTTTTAATTGAATATCGACTAATTCAGAGACTTTGGATAATTCGAGATACCCATAAACCACCCCCCTTAAACTATTATTTGAGGTATTAAAAATAGGAACCTGAATGCCAATATAGGGTTTAGAGTCAGTCTGATCGATATTTACTTCACTAATTTGAGGTTTTTTCGTAGTGGCTAATTTTTCTAAGGAAAGAATTTTAGTAAGATTTATTCCTGTTAATTTTGCTCCTAAATTATTGGTGCTGGGATAAGCATCCACAATGATACCCTGATCATTAGTCACACAAATTTTCATGAAAGCAGGTAACGTATTTTTAATTAATGCCAATACTTCAGTTTTTTCTAAATCTGGTGACTCAGATAATTTCAATGCCAAGGTTTCCATTCCTTGAAAATTACGTGTGTACCAATTGTTAATATTTTCGGTAATGGTGATGCTGACAGTTTCAATTTCTGCTTGAATTGCTGTTTCAATAAATTTCAGACTTTCTCTTCCCTGTAGCATGGTTAAGAGGAGACTGGGGAATAAAACAAAGGCCAAGAAAAAGTTAAAGAGAGTTTGTTTTAAAGAAAGAGATGATTTTGATTTTCGAGGATTAATTAAATTATCAAAGGGAAGATAAGAAACAATAAAATTAGCAATGAGGGCGTTAAAAATAGCGTTTATAGCCTGTTTTAAAGCAATTAAAATAGTTCCTGAAGCAGAAACGGGTAATATAAAGCCATAAAATAACCCTACCAAGGGTATTCCCAATAATACCCAGAAAATAGCATCAAGGATTACAAAATTACGGTAGCGACGAGATAATAGGGCAACAAAGACAGTTTCTAAAGTGAAAATAATTATGGCATAAGGATGACCCCAAAGATAGTAAGTAATACTACTTGCTATCATTCCAGCCAAAGTTCCCCAAAAAATACCGTAATAATGAACAACAATTAAAACAGCAATACTACCAAAGAGAAAATCAACCCCAAAAAATAGGGGTAATTTATAATAGTTGCCTAAAACACCAAGGAGTAGTAGGAGGGAAAGAATACCAAAATATCTAAGATTCCCCATTCATCTAGTTTTTTAAATTAAAAACATTTATAGTTATCTTCTATCTTACCAATGGATCATTCACAATTAATAGTTGCTCAATTTAAGGTTTATTACTTTCTTTCAGTAACAGTAAGTATTTTTACGGGTGAACTGATAAAGTTTTGTTTGTTTGCGTTTTTAGGCCATTAATAAAGGCAAAATGGGGAATAGGGAACCCATTAAACCCTTCAAGCTTTAATTTTGGACTTTGGATAAAAAACAATTGTTAGCGTAAATCTTACGCTAAACATATCTCCAAAGCTAAAATAGAGAATTAAGGTGATTTTAAAAACTCTCTTTCCATCTTTTTAGGGGATTTTAAATATTAAATAGCTTCATTCAGTTTCGGTTCCAATATAGATATCTAAGTAGCTTTCCGTTAGAGATTGAATGACTCGTTCTAATTCATCAATGAGATTTCTTCTAGTGCAGCTTGGCGAAAGTAATCCACCAGATTTTTACAGAAACTTTCGTGACTAGCCACGACAATGTGTTTCAATGAAACTAACGGAAGAATCTCGAAGTTGATGTCCATGATAAAAGCATTGCCAATTAACCTCTCCAACCTACAGAAAACAGTACTCCAACAAATAGTGAGAGGGACAACAAACCCCTATCGCCTTGTTAGACGAGCCAAGCTAATCTTAGCCGCAGCATCAGGAGAGAGCAATAGTTCGATTAGTCGAAGATTAGAATTAGACCGAGTACAAGTGCGTCAGTGGCGATCGCGATGGTTTGAGGAGAGAGAAAAACTGAGTGCCGCCGAAGAACAACAGGTAACGGAGAAAGCATTAATGGTCTTGATCAAAGGAATTTTAAGCGATCGCCCAAGACCTGGAACAACAAAATCCTTTACGGTCGAACAAGTAGTCCAGATTGTAGCGATCGCTTGTGAAGAATGTGAAAAATCAGACAGACCAGTGAGCCATTGGACACCTTCAGAGTTGGCGGATGAAGCCATAAAAAGAGGAATTGTCGAAAAGATTGCCCCCCGTAGTGTGGGGCGTTTTTTAAAAAGAAGCGACATTACAACCACATCTCGTTCGTTACTGGTTAAATGCCAAAATTGATGATCCCTTAAAATTTAAAAAGCAAGTCAAATATATCTGTGAACTTCATCAAGAAGCTAAAACTTTGTTAGAACAAGGAATTCATTTAATTAGTACAGATGAAATGACAGGGATTCAAGCTCTTGAGAGATTATTTCCGAACAAAAGAATCAAGCCTAAACAAGTAGAAAAAATCGAATTTGAATATGAAAGACACGGAACTTTAAGCTTGATTGCGAACTGGGATGTGGCAAGAGGAAAAATTGTTAGTTCCTCTATTGGACCGACAAGAACAGAACAAGATTTTTCTGAACATATCCAGAGAACGATTAAGATTGATGAAAAAGCAGAATGGATTTTTATTGTAGATCAACTCAACACTCATAAATCGGAAAGCTTAGTCAAATTAGTAGCAGAAAGCTGTGGAATTACTATTGATTTGGGGAGAAAAGGAAAGGAGGGGATTTTGCAATCTATGGACAGCAGAGCAGATTTTTTATCAGATGAATCTCATCGAATTCGCTTTGTTTATATTCCCAAACATACATCGTGGCTTAATCAAATTGAGTGTTGGTTTTCGATCTTAGTCAGGCGTTTACTCAAAAGAATTACTGTCCGTTCAACTGAAGAACTATCCCAAAAAATTCTCAATTTTATTGATTACTTTAATCAACATTTTGCTAAGCCGTTCGTTTGGAAATTTAAGGGCTTTAAAGATCATAAGTGACTGGTGGATTATTTTTGATAAGCTGCACTAGTGAGTTTTTCTACAGCATCAATATGAGCAGAACTTCCGGCTCGTCCTAAATATTTATATTTGGTTTTTTTCTCATTATTAGTGGCCATAGGAAAAATTGATTCAGCAGCCTGTAGTTTATAATACCAGTAGATTGTTCCCTTTCCATTAACCTGATAACGAATAATATGACAATTAGCTGGTGCTACTTCCCCTTCCCGTTCAATTTTCTTTATTTTCTGTTTAAGAGAGCGAATTAGACTCTTAATTTGTTTGGCTCTCAGGTGGACATCTTGACTGGTCTTGAGTTCGGAATGTGATGACATTAGCCTTAACTGTAACAAACAACCTCTTTTGATGTTAGCGTATATATTCCGCTAATTTATAAGGTAATAAATTTTAAAAATGACCAAAAATGAAACGGCTACGTCTGTCGAGGAATTCCTGGTGTGGAGGTCTAACCTCTTCCAAGGACTAAAAGCTAGAAAAGAAACTATTATAGAATTACTCGATGCCCTCTCCAGTAACCAACAAGCTCACTCAGTCGTTGAATTGTCTCTCAATCCTTTATTTAGAAGAGATTATAACAGTTTATATAGAGGAATTCAAGAGTTTTTACCCACTCAAACTGACCCTAATTATGAACAGAGAATTGAGACTTTATTTTCAGCGGTATCGAGAACAATTCCTCCCACTTCAAAACATTATAACTTATTTGGTATTGACACAACTCCCTGTCCACGACGGTTTGCCGAAACGTTAGCGGATAAAACCTTTATTCATTACCCCAATCCAATTAAGGGAAATAAACCCATTAATATTGGACATTGTTATTCCGTTGTCTGCGCTTTACCTGACCAAATAGACACAGAAAAAGTCCCTTGGGCTGTCCCCTTATCAGGAGAGCGAGTCCCCTCTAAACATAAAGGAGTAAATCAAGGCAATCAACAACTAAAAAAAATCTGGCAAAGTTCTTTATTTTCTGATAAATTATCTGTCTTAGTGGCTGATAGTGACTACAGCCAAAAGGATTTTATTGGGGAATAAGTTAAGCATGAAGACCTAGTTACTATTACAAGAGTTAGAAGTGACCGAGTTTTTTATCGTCAATTTATTCGGGACCCAAATCAAGCCAAAACTTCGGGACATCCCCGTTGGTATGGGGATAAATTTGACCTTAAAGATGACCAAACTTGGACTGAACCTGATGAAGTTCATCATGTTCCCTTTACAATGAAAAAAGGTCGTCAATTAACAGTGACTATTTCGGGATGGAAACAGATGTTAATGAGAGGAACTAAAAACTATAAAATGAACAATCACCCCTTTACTTTACTCCAGATTGTTGTCAGAGATCAAGAAAGAAATAGTATTTGGAAACCTATGTGGCTTATTGTTATTGGTTCTCGGCGCGATGAGTTAAGTTTAGTTGATTGTTATCAGTGTTATCGACAACGTTATGACATGGAACATCTTTTTCGATTTGGTAAACAAAGATTATTGATGACATCTTATTTAACTCCCGATGTACATCATGAAGAAAATTGGTTTAAACTAACACTTCTTTCTTATGTAAATTTGTGGGCTGCCAGAAAATTAGCTGTGGTTTTACCCCGTGATTGGGAACAGTATTTGAAGACTAATAAATCCATCAAAATCACCCCTAGTCTAGTTCAAAGAGACTTTTCAAGAATAATTACGACCTTGGGGACTTTCGCCAAATTTCCCAAACGTCGAGGTTTTTCTTCCGGACGTATTAAAGGTTACAAAAAAGCCCCACGAACTCGTCATGATGTTATCAAGAAAGGGAGCAAAAAATCAACTGAAAACTTAAAAGCTCCTTAGTTTTCCTCAGAATCTATAGATTAGCCCTATTTGTCAGCCAATTTTATTGACTGATACAGAGCCGATATTTTGGGATTTTAGTTTAGCGTAAAATATACGCTAACAAACTTTTTTTGTCCAAAGTCCAATTAATTGTGGTGTTGATGATGATCATGACCTTCATGACCCTCGTGACTACCATGATCATGAGGTTCAGAACGAATTTCTACTGGTCCAACTTGCCATGTTCCTAAGTTAACCAAAGACATAGTTTCTAAGCCAAAGGAAACCACTCCCATACTTACTAAACCTGTGGCAATGGTTCCCATAGCTACGCTTCCAAAGGATATTAAACCCATAGGAACAAAACCAATAGCGACAATACCCATTGGTGCAACCCCAATAGCAATATAACCGGTTGGAGTAATACCAAAAGAAATCAATTTTTTTTGCTTTCCACCACCACATTCTCCTGTAGCTTGGACATCAATTAAGTCATCGGGTTGTAATTTAACTGCCATGATGGGTTCGGATAAAATTGTTCTTGCGGACACTATGTTACCAGGGACTCCCATAAATGGTCAAAAGACAGTCTGTCAAACTTAACTCTCAGAAAATAATTTAACGATCACCTGGGAAGGATCTGCTTGTTTAACTAGAGATTCTCCAATCAAAACAGCGTTAGCTCCTGCTTGTTTGACCTGTTGTAAGTCTTGGGGGCTATGAATACCGGATTCACTGACAATATAAATGCCTTTCTCTTTGATCTGATCTTGACGGGCAGTTAATAATTCTTTAGTTGTGTCTAAACTCACCTCAAAGGTTTCGAGGTTACGGTTATTAATTCCCAGTAAAGAAACCCCCTCAATAGCCAAAACCCGATCCATTTCATGCAAAGAATGAACCTCTACTAAAGGAGTCATACCCAAGGAAAGAATAATTTTAATAAAATACTGTAAATCTGAATCTTTCAGAATAGCAGCAATTAAAAGAATAGCATCGGCCCCTTTGACCCTAGCTAAATAGATTTGATAGGGATAAATAATAAATTCCTTACATAGCAAAGGAATATCAACTGCTTGACGAACTAAAGCCAGGTTATCAAAACTACCTTGAAAAAATTTACTATCCGTTAACACAGAAAGACAACTGGCCCCACCTTTAACATAAGCTTGGGCGATGGCCACCGGATCAAAGTCTTTTCGAATCACCCCCTTAGAAGGAGAGGCTTTTTTTACCTCTGCAATTAAAGCGGGTTGGGTTTTTCCTTGGCTAATAGCCCCTAAAAAATCTTTAGCTGGTGGCGCGTTTCTCTCCTGTTTCCGTAACTCTAACAAGGAGAGACTTTCCCGCATTCGTTCCACTTCTTTTTCCTTGTGCCAGACGATTTCTTCGAGGATATGGTTAGCCTCACCATTGGGATCAGGCACTTGATAACGTAAGATATCGACTTCTATGGCTGGGTTGGGGGGTCGTCGTCTGATTTGCATGGACTTTGTTAAGAAACTTTAAGAAACTAACTCAGATTTATGGCTATCTAAGGTATTGTATCCATAATTTCCTTCCCTTTACCAGACGATTTAGAAAGTTTACCGTGAACCTGGTGAGGGAAGTTACGGAGAAGGGTGGCTAAGATAAAAAAAAAGATTTTCTATATAATCTCCATAGTATCCCTAACTTTAGACTAAAGATTAAGTCGATCATCCCTATGAACACCATTAAAGAAAAAATCCAATCGATCTTGAATCAATTACCAGATGATTGTTCAATTGAAGATATCCAGTATCATTTGTATGTTCTTGAAAAAATACGTCAAGGATTACAGGTCGCTGAACGCGAACCCATATTACAACAAGAAGAAGTCGAGGGACTACTAAGTAAATGGCTTATCGAGTGATTTGGTCTTCTAAGGCTGTAGAAGATGTTGATTCCATTGCGACCTATATCGCCCGTGATTCTCCTTCCTATGCTGCTGCGGTGGTACGCCAGATTTTGGATGCTACGAGTCAGTTGGAGGATAATCCGTTAACAGGAGAGTTGATTGCCGAAGGGGATAACGACACCTTTCGGGATCAACCAGCTTATACATACCGTGTCATCTATCAAGTTGATGGTGACACTGTGACAGTGGTGGCGGTGGTGCATACGAAACGATTATTAGGTCTCAATGAATAATTAAAGATGGAAGATCAAGACATTCAAGGTTTAATTGAAGCAGTACAAAAGGCTGATTCTGCGGTGGGGTTACTCATAGCAGTTCGGTCTTTGGCTTTGAGTTGCCATGAAAAGGCGATCCCAACGTTAATCGAGGCGTTGGGATATAACAATGCTGGGGCTGCGGCCGGTGCAGTGAAAGGATTGATTAATTTAGGTGATGTTAGTGTCCCCTATCTCCTACAGCAGATTGACGGTTACAATTATGGGGCAAGGGCTTGGGCAACTAGTGCCTTGGCAGGGATCGGTCATCCTTCAGCTTTGGACCATCTCCAAGAGACAGCGTTAAGGGATTTTTCCCTGAGTGTACGCCGTTCTGCTGCGAAAGGACTGGGTTATATAGAGTGGTCTAAGTTATCGGTTTCAGAGGCTTCTGAGGGACAAAAACAGGCAACTGAGACGTTATCTAAGGTATTAGATGACCCTGAATGGGTGGTGCGTTATGCTGCGGTGGTGGGATTGCAAAATTTAGCGATTTCTGTAGATAATCAGAGTCTAGTGCAGCTTGGCGAAAGTAATCCACCAGATTTTTACAGAAACTTTCGTGACTAGCCACGACAATGTGTTTCAATGAAACTAACGGAAGAATCTCGAAGTTGATGTCCATGATAAAAGCATTGCCAATTAACCTCTCCAACCTACAGAAAACAGTACTCCAACAAATAGTGAGAGGGACAACAAACCCCTATCGCCTTGTTAGACGAGCCAAGCTAATCTTAGCCGCAGCATCAGGAGAGAGCAATAGTTCGATTAGTCGAAGATTAGAATTAGACCGAGTACAAGTGCGTCAGTGGCGATCGCGATGGTTTGAGGAGAGAGAAAAACTGAGTGCCGCCGAAGAACAACAGGTAACGGAGAAAGCATTAATGGTCTTGATCAAAGGAATTTTAAGCGATCGCCCAAGACCTGGAACAACAAAATCCTTTACGGTCGAACAAGTAGTCCAGATTGTAGAGATCGCTTGTGAAGAATGTGAAAAATCAGACAGACCAGTGAGCCATTGGACACCTTCAGAGTTGGCGGATGAAGCCATAAAAAGAGGAATTGTCGAAAAGATTTCCCCCCGTAGTGTGGGGCGTTTTTTAAAAAGAAGCGACATTACAACCACATCTCGTTCGTTACTGGTTAAATGCCAAAATTGATGATCCCTTAAAATTTAAAAAGCAAGTCAAATATATCTGTGAACTTCATCAAGAAGCTAAAACTTTGTTAGAACAAGGAATTCATTTAATTAGTACAGATGAAATGACAGGGATTCAAGCTCTTGAGAGATTATTTCCGAACAAAAGAATCAAGCCTAAACAAGTAGAAAAAATCGAATTTGAATATGAAAGACACGGAACTTTAAGCTTGATTGCGAACTGGGATGTGGCAAGAGGAAAAGTTGTTAGTCCCTCTATTGGACCGACAAGAACAGAACAAGATTTTTCTGAACATATCCAGAGAACGATTAAGATTGATGAAAAAGCAGAATGGATTTTTATTGTAGATAAACTCAACACTCATAAATCGGAAAGCTTAGTCAAATTAGTAGCAGAAAGCTGTGGAATTACTATTGATTTGGGGAGAAAAGGAAAGGAGGGGATTTTGCAATCTATGGAGAGCAGAGCAGATTTTTTATCAGATGAATCTCATCGAATTCGCTTTGTTTATATTCCCAAACATACATCAGGGTTAGGGGTTGGTATTGGGTTTGGTTTACAAGAAATTACTAGAAATCTTGTCAGTGGGTTAACTTTATTGGGAGAAAGTAAGTTAAAAGTTGGAGATTTAATTGAATTTCAAGGTCACTTGGGATATATTCAAGAAATATCATTAAGATCAACAGTTATTAAAACATTTGAAGGATCTCAATTAGTGATTCCTAACACAGATTTAACCAGTCAACCAGTAGAAAATTGGAACTATGAAAACTGTCAGGGAAGAATAGAAATATCTATTGGGGTTGCTTACAATAGTGACTTATTATTGGTAACAGAATTATTATTAGAAGCAGCTTTTTTAGAACAAGAAGTATTACCCAATCCCTCTCCAAAAGTTGTCTTTGTTGAGTATGGAGATAACGCTTTAATTTTTGAGTTATGGGTTTGGGTTGCTAATATTGAAAATCGCAAGTTTATTAAAAGTTCTCTCAACTTTATTATTGAATATAAATTTCGTCAAGGTGGTATCTCTATTCCTTTTCCTCAACGGGAATTATGGGTTAAAAATGTTGAATCATTACAGTTAAATACCCTGCAAAATATACCTGATAAATCTCCTATTTCTCACCATATAACATTGAAAGATTCCTTGAAAAGTTTTCCCTGTTTTCAACATTTAGACGAACTAGAATTAAGAAAGTTAATTGAAGCAGGTAGTCGTCGTCATCTCAAAAAAGATGAAATCTTCATTAACAGAGGAGAATATGATAGTCATTTTTGTATTGTTTTATTGGGACAAATACAAGCTATTTATGAAACTAAAAAAGTTAGTCGTCTTTTATTTACTTTTAATCAAGGAGATTATTTCGGAGAGTTACCTTTACTATTAGAAATTCCCTATCCTACTACTATGAGCGCATCAGAAGATACCCAGTTATTTTTACTAGGAAAAACTTGTTTTCAAAATCTTCTTGATCAATATCCTTATTTAGAAAAAGAAATCGCCACAGAATTAGTAAAACGTCAAGAAGCTTTAGAAGAACATCAAAATAGTTTGAAAGAAATGGGTTTAATTGATGATGAATATCTGAAAAATCCTGTTGTTTGGATTCGTAAAAGATTAAGTCAAATTTTTAATTTATCATAGTTTATAATTTTTACCAATATTTTGCTAAAACTATAATATCATTAACAATAGTCTAAAAATGAAACAATTATCTTCTCTGTCTTCAGCACAATTATCTAACTGGTTAATGGAAGCTTCTCAAGAAGCAAAAAAAGGAAAATTAGCCGATTATATTCCTCTATTACAACGAACTGATTCTAGTTTATTATTTATTTGTGTTGTTACTAAAAATAATATTTTTTTAACTCAAGGAGATAGTAAAATTACTTTTTCTTTGATGAGTATCATTAAACCTTTTTTGTTACTTTATTTATTATCAGAGTTAGGAGATAATTTTATTTTTACTAAAGTGGGATCTGAACACTCTAATTATCCTTTTAATTCTCTAGATCAATTACAATTAGATCAGGGATTTCCTCGGAATCCTATGATCAATAGTGGTGCATTAACCCTAGCTTCTTTACTCCCTGGAAAGGACAGTCATACCAGATTAAATAACTTACAAGAATGGTTAAACAAACAAAGTAACGCTAATCTATTTTTAGACAAATTAATGTTAAAATCCGTTGAGTCTTTACCCAATCTTCGTAATCAATCTATCATTGATAACTTAACCCAAAGAAAACATCTAAAAGAGCCAGAAATAACCTTAGATACTTATAACAAAATTTGCTGTCTTTCTGCAACAATTATTGATTTAGCTAAGTTAGGATTATTATTAGTTAATTCCCCGAATATATCCTCAAAAAATGTCTCAATTGTCACAGAAATAATGACTACTTGTGGACTCTATGAAGCATCAGAAAACTTTGCTAAAAAGATTGGATTTCCCAGTAAATCAGGGGTGAGTGGTGCTATACTATCTATAGTACCCAAAGAGGGAGCGATCGCCTGTTATAGTCCTCCCCTGGATGCACAAGGAAACTCCTTGGGTGGTTTGTATATGCTCCAAAAAATTGCTAATTATTTAAACTAGAAGAAATGACTTCAGTTTACCATCGATAATTGTTGAATTTTATTAGCATTTTCTAGAAGAATTTGAGGGTTAGCTTGTTGGGGAGAAACAACATTAATTTTACCCTGTGCCTCCATCATTATGTTAGGATTAATTAAAAAGTTACGACCAGATTCAACTGTACTTAAGTTACTGTTCCAAATATTAGCTAACTTTTCTCTAATGGTCTCAAATTCTTTTATATCTTCAAAATTAACTAAAGTATAATAACGTGGTAATCCTTCAGTAATGACTTCTATAGCATAAACATCAAATTGAATTTGTGGACTTTGAGGAAATTTGACTAATTTTCCGGTTAATTTTGTGTCTATATTGTGTTTGTCAACTAATCTATCCACGGTTTTAAGAGGATTTTCAGTATTTAAAGTTAAGTTTAAATGGGTGGGATATCCTGGCCAGGGTTGTATCTTGTAACTCAGATCAATTAAATATCCTCGATATAAATCTTTAGTAAGTTCTATATTTTTAACATAAATAGGTAATACTTTATCTTTATATTCTACAACTAAAATTTTACCCTCATTATTGACAAAGTGAACCTTGAAAATAGCATGATTTCTATACTTTAATTCTTCGGGGATATCCGCTTGATACTCATAACCTTTATATCCTGCTAACCCTTGCCAAGATTCCGTGACAACAGCAGACTGAACAACAATATGGGGTTGAGGACTAGGATTTTTAATTAATTTTCCTTGTAAACAAACTTGATCATGTCTCCCAACTTGCTTTAAAGTTTCCTGAGTTTGCTTATTACCAGGAATGACAGAAAAGTGTTGAAAGTCAAAAAAGTTATCAGGATCACGAACTGCAAAAACAAAGATATTTTCTTCAGGAACTGTACCATGAATTTCCCCTAACAATCCTGTATTTTCTAATTCATCACTTAAGTTAGATAAGTTAACTCCTTGATATACTTCTGGATGATAAACACAAGATTCTGGAACGGATAACGCAGGGGAAACCAGGGTAATAATTCCAGTTATGATAGTAACTATTATTAAGAGTAATCGACTTTGATAACCTTTAATCATTTAGACAAAATAGAAAAGCACAATGCACATTATAGCAATTCTCATACTTGTGAGGTACACAGTTTTCTAGTTTTAGGAGTTCGGAGTTCGGAGTTCGGAGTTCGGAGTTCCGAGTTAGATGTTAGGTGTACCTCACTCGTTGCGAGAAACGCCATATAACAATCTTCCTAAAAAGATGTTTAAAACTGCTATAATTTGAGCGTTTATTTATCAATTATTTTTAGTATCATGAAATTATCTACATCCCATTTAATCAAGTCTTCACTTTTCGCCGTTAGCGTAGGGTTGATGGCTTCTGTATTTCCTAGTTCAACTTTTGCCTTTACCGTGACAGGTAGGGCCATCCCTGGACTTATTCAAGGTTTAAGTGCTGAAGAAAACTTTGCCGCCGAAGGTTTCACCTTAATTGCTGAATCAGAAAAAGAAGTTACGCAAACATAACCAATAACTCCGTCCCTTGAGAACTGCTATAAGATCAAAGAAGCGAGAAAAATAATACATAGATAATATGAGTCAAACCATTACACCATCTCAAACCCAGAACAGTTTAGCCCCCAATGTGATCACTGATATTACACCGGAGGGGAATTGGTTCTCAGACTTTTCTCAAGAAACCCTAGCCATGACGAAACGTCTGTTCATTCAACTACAACGCCGTCCCTCAACCTTTATGGCCGGTATTATTCAGCCGTTTATGTGGTTAATATTATTTGGGGCTTTATTTTACAACGCCCCTCAAGGGTTATTTGGGGATGATCTCAACTATGCTAAGTTTCTCTCCCCTGGTATTATTGTTTTCACCGCATTTTCAGGGGCATTAAATGCCGGACTACCGGTTATGTTTGATAGAGAGTTTGGCTTTCTCAACCGCTTACTGGTTGCGCCGTTAGCCTCTCGTTATTCCATAGTGGCTGCTTCTACCCTCTATATTATTAGCCTCAGTATCATCCAAACCGCCGTTATTGTTGGGGCCAGTGCTATGTTAGGAGGAGGTTTACCCGGTTTAGCTGGTTTAGGAGCGATCGCCTTAATTGTCTTTTTAATCGTTGCTGGAGTAACAGGATTAAGTTTAGGGTTAGCTTTTGCCCTGCCGGGGCATATCGAACTCATAGCAGTCATTTTTGTCACCAACTTACCCCTATTGTTTGCTAGTACCGCCCTTGCACCTCTATCTTTTATGGCAGGATGGTTACAAGTTGTGGCGAGTTTGAACCCTTTAACCTACGCCATTGAACCAATTCGTTATATTTACCTCAATGGGCAATGGTCTTTAGGAAGTATTGTCCTGGAAACCCCTTGGCTGGATATTAATTTTCTTGGGGTTTTACTACTATTAGTAGGGTTTGATGCCTTAATTTTATTAACTATTCAACCCTTATTACGCCGTCGTTTTGCTTGATTTTCAAACCTTGTAGGGGTCAACGGCCGTTGACCCCTACGTTGGGAAACTGGTATCCTAAACTTTCAATAAAAATATAGTCAAGTATAGTCATTCATGTTAATATATAGACATGAAACTTTCAGACTATGCAAAAAAAGCAGGAATAAGTTATCGAACAGCCTAGAGGTGGTGGAAGCAAGGTAATTTGAGAGGTTATCAATCACCCACTGGTACAATCATCATTCTGGATGAAAAAAACTCCAAATCTGACTTGATAGCTTGTATTTATGCGAGGGTTTCTAGTGCAGAAAACAAAGATAATCTAGATCGCCAAGCAGAACTACTCAAAGATTACTCCATAGCTCGTGGCTATAAAATTTACAAAATAGTTAAAGAAATAGGGAGTGTTTTAAATGATGATCGCAAGCAATTAGGAAAGATTTTAGTAGATCCAAATTATAATATCTTAGTAGTAGAACACAAAGATCGATTAGCCCGATTTGGAACTAATTACATAGAACTTCTCTTAAAAGAACTGAGCAAAAAATTAGAAATTGTTAATCATAGCGAGGATAAACAAGATGAACTAATGGAAGACTTGATCGCAATTATCACCTCGTTTTGTTCTCAGATTTATGGACTGAAAAGGTCAAAAAGAAAAACAGAGAAAATCATAGCAGAGTTAAAATCAAAGGTCGACAATTGAAATTAGGTGTCTACGTGACAGTTGTACATTGTTCAAGTTGGCACTTCTTTAATGGAGGGTATCTAAGTATAAATACGTAGTGTTAACAATAATTTCTTAAATCAAACACGAACGTTTACATGAACGTTTACATGAACGCTAACATTGACCCGAAAATTAATATATATACTTAAGTAAATACGTAGATAGATACACGGAGAAGCATGATGAAATATAAATATTTAGCTGCTGTAACGATTGCAATGGGGGTTGGACTTAGTACCTCAGTTGCTCAAGCTGCTAGTTTTACCGATTTACCCACATTTACAGATACCGACTTCAATAACGCTAAAAATAGCGGGCTTTTTGAGGAAGACTGGGTTGCTGAAGGACGCATCGGGAACAACGCGAACAATGGTACTTGGGAACAAGGAATTTTTAACTGGGTTAACAACACCACTTTTCCTCCAACTTCAGCACAAGATAATTTTGTTTGGACAGATAGCACTCTAGTGCAGCTTAGCAAAAATAATCCACCAGTCACTTATGATCTTTAAAGCCCTTAAATTTCCAAACGAACGGCTTAGCAAAATGTTGATTAAAGTAATCAATAAAATTGAGAATTTTTTGGGATAGTTCTTCAGTTGAACGGACAGTAATTCTTTTGAGTAAACGCCTGACTAAGATCTAAAACCAACACTCAATTTGATTAAGCCACGATGTATGTTTGGGAATATAAACAAAGCGAATTCGATGAGATTCATCTGATAAAAAATCTGCTCTGCTGTCCATAGATTGCAAAATCCCCTCCTTTCCTTTTCTCCCCAAATCAATAGTAATTTCACAGCTTTCTGCTACTAATTTGACTAAGCTTTCCGATTTATGAGTGTTGAGTTTATCTACAATAAAAATCCATTCTGCTTTTTCATCAATCTTAATCGTTCTCTGGATATGTTCAGAAAAATCTTGTTCTGTTCTTGTCGGTCCAATAGAGGGACTAACAACTTTTCCTCTTGCCATATCCCAGTTCGCAATCAAGCTTAAAGTTCCGTGTCTTTCATATTCAAATTCGATTTTTTCTACTTGTTTAGGCTTGATTCTTTTGTTCGGAAATAATCTCTCAAGAGCTTGAATCCCTGTCATTTCATCTGTACTAATTAAATGAATTCCTTGTTCTAACAAAGTTTTAGCTTCTTGATGAAGTTCACAGATATATTTGACTTGCTTTTTAAATTTTAAGGGATCATCAATTTTGGCATTTAACCAGTAACGAACGAGATGTGGTTGTAATGTCGCTTCTTTTTAAAAAACGCCCCACACTACGGGGGGAAATCTTTTCGACAATTCCTCTTTTTATGGCTTCATCCGCCAACTCTGAAGGTGTCCAATGGCTCACTGGTCTGTCTGATTTTTCACATTCTTCACAAGCGATCGCTACAATCTGGACTACTTGTTCGACCGTAAAGGATTTTGTTGTTCCAGGTCTTGGGCGATCGCTTAAAATTCCTTTGATCAAGACCATTAATGCTTTCTCCGTTACCTGTTGTTCTTCGGCGGCACTCAGTTTTTCTCTCTCCTCAAACCATCGCGATCACCACTGACGCACTTGTACTCGGTCTAATTCTAATCTTCGACTAATCGAACTATTGCTCTCTCCTGATGCTGCGGCTAAGATTAGCTTGGCTCGTCTAACAAGGCGATAGGGGTTTGTTGTCCCTCTCACTATTTGTTGGAGTACTGTTTTCTGTAGGTTGGAGAGGTTAATTGGCAATGCTTTTATCATGGACATCAACTTCGAGATTCTTCCGTTAGTTTCATTGAAACACATTGTCGTGGCTAGTCACGAAAGTTTCTGTAAAAATCTGGTGGATTACTTTCGCTAAGCTGCACTAGTACCTTTTACCATTCAATATCAAGCTGCCTCTGGTGGAACTCTAACCTATACATTGGGTGGACAAGTCATCAGTTCAACAAATGTAACCGAAGCTTCTCGCTTTCCTAATAGACTTGATACTTTATATTTTAGAACTCGCTCCAATAATGAAGGAGATAGTGTTGAGTTGAGTGATCTGACAATTTTGGATGACAAAGGAAGTGTCAGCTATGGTGGTTCTGTGGGTTCAAGTGATGGTGATACTGTTAACTACCTGCTCATTAGTGATATTGAGGGAGATTTTACTTTAACAGGGAATGCAAATTTATCATGGATAGGTTCACCTCCCAATAACTCAAGACTGGCGTTTCAAGTCAAAGGTGGTGCAACTATTCCTGAACCTCTAACAATACTCGGAAGTGCCACTGCTTTAGGGTTTGGTACATTCTTCAAGAGAAAACTATCCAAAAAACAACGGAAAAGCTAGTTTTTACTAATGTCGAGGGACCCCAAGCTTAGAATTTGGGGTTTCTCATTCAAGCCTAATTAGGGTGAAAATAATTATATATTTCTGTTGCTAATGCTTGACCAATTCCCGATACTTCTTGTAATTTCTCAAGAGAAGCCTCCCGAATATAATCGATAGAATGAAAATGGGCAAGAAGTTGCTTTTGTCTATTAAAACCTAACCCTGGAATGTCGTCTAAACGGGAATGACGGCTTTTTTTTAACCGTTGTTGACGATGAAAAGTTACGGCAAATCTATGTGCCTCATCTCGCACTCTTCTTAATAACTGAACCCCTGGTTGTTCCGGGTGAGTAGCCAAGGGTTTAGACTCTCCTGGTAAGAAAATTTCTTCTCTTTTTTTAGCCAAACTAATCACTTTTAAGCCAGGGAAAAGATTCATTGTTTCTAAAATATTTATTACCGAAGAAAGTTGACCTTTTCCCCCATCGATCATAATTAAATTTGGATAATCATCTAACCCCAGTAACTCCGTTTCAGATTTATTTTTATAAGAACGAAAACGACGACCTAATACTTCTGCTAAACTGGCAAAATCATCGGAATGACCGATAGTAATATCGGGATTTTTTATTTTATAATGACGATAGGATTGTTTAGCCGGAACCCCATCAATAAAAACTACTTGGGAAGCAACAGCATTTGACCCTTGAATATGGGAAATATCGTATCCTTCAATGCGATGGGGAATAGTCTGTAAATCTAATAATTTTGCTAAATCTTCTAATGCCAATAAATTTTGTTGAGCATGACGTTTAGTTTTTTCTAGTTCATATCCTGCGTTGCGTTCTACTAAACGAATTAACTCTGCTTTTTGTTTCTTTTGAGGAACAATAATATTGACTTTTTTGCCTTTTTGTGAGCCTAGCCAATCAGCTAAAATATCCGTTTCGGGGAGTGGGTACTGTACTAAAATTTCACTGGGTATTTCCACAGGATTAACTTGTAGATAATGTTCCTCTAATACCCGTTGTAAAATACCTTCTGGGGTTCCCGAAACCGTATCAGCAAAAAAGCCTAACCTTCCCACCAAACGGCCTGCACGAATTTGGAATAATTGAATACAGGTGTAAGTATTATCAGCAGCTAGAGCAATGGCATCCCGTGAAATGGTATCATCTGGCAAAGTAACTTTTTGATCAATTCCTAACCCTTGAATGGCTTTAATTTGATCCCGAACTTGAGCAGCTTTCTCAAAATTTAACTGACTAGCTGCTAACTCCATTTGTGCCGATAGTTTTTGTAATAATTCCTCAGTTCTTCCTTGAAAAATCATGGCAATTTTTTCCACAATTTTATGATAGTCTTCAGTAGAAATTAACCCTTGACAGACCCCAGGACAACGACCAATATCATAGTTTAAACAAGGACGGTCTTTAAATAAAGGTTGGGGGCGTTGACGGAGGGGAAAAACCCGTTTAACCAACCGTAAGGTTTGCCGTAGTAAATGAGTATCGACATAAGGACCGTAATAGCGATCGCGTTGATGATTTAAACGTCGTTTGCGAGTGATGAAAATTCGGGGATAATTTTCAGACCAGGTAATACAAACATAAGGATATTTTTTGTCATCTTTGAGTAAAACATTAAAATAAGGTTGATGCCGCTTAATTAGATTAGCTTCCAAGGCCAAAGCCTCAGCCTCAGTATCCGTGACAATGAACTCGATGTTAGCCACCTGTTGCACCATCAAAGTGATGCGAGGACTATGGTTTTGGCAAGGCTGAAAATAAGAACGAACCCGCGATCGCAACCGTTTAGACTTACCAATGTAGAGAATATCTCCTTGATGATCTCGCATTAAATAGACCCCAGGTTCATTGGGAAGCGGTTTGATCTGCTCCTCTAACATTTCGGAAAGTGGTGACAACAACAAAAATCCTCCTAACCCGTCTATTGTCCATGTTAAGCAGAAATTAAGCTCCCTCGCAAAAATATAGTTTATGTGGCGAAATCTGAATAGCTTTACAAATGCTCAGAACAGAGCATCCCAAAAAGTTCTCATAACTTTTTTGGCAAACTAAATTGATATCCTGACCATACCTTATAAAAAAACCTATAGAAAAATGTCAACTCTCATCTCATCTTTAAAACTAGCCGTAACCAGCGCTGTCTTCGGTTTGACAGTTTTCAACATTAAACCAGTGGCAGCGCAAACCTTCTTTCAGTCAACGATAACTGCTGGTGCAGATAACTATTCTGATACCACTGGGAGTGGTGACACCAACGGATTCTCAAATTTCATTCAAGTGGGCAGTACATACGATCCAAGCTATCCTAATGATCCGCCCATTCTGCCACCCAGTCTGCCACTAATTATCGAAGAAGCCAGTTTTATTAATTGGAACTTGACCGATATTATTAATGATATCAATGGCATTAGGACGGATCTTGGTGATCCTGGTATTATTCTGGGCAATGTTGATGCTTTTGTGACCTTGACCCACACCAAAACTGATCCGGACAATCCTAACGACAATAATCCCCCACAATTCGGTCAAAATGGACGATTTTTGCCAGATTTACCGAGAATAGATAATATCAATGCCTATCAAGTTGTAAATTCTCAATCTTGGAGTGAAGGTCAAGCTATTGATACAAATAGCCGGCCCCAACGTAACAACTTAATTCTTTTTAATGGGAACATTCAAGCTAATAGCGATGAAGCACAAGATAACCTTGAGAATAATTACGGAGGGATTGGTCTTAATCAGGTGATTGCAGAGATTTTGAATAATAATCTTGATAGTGATCCAGTCAATGATGACCCCAATTTATCTATTACCTTGGAAGCAACTGAAATTTTGGAATTCACTCCTATTGGTTTTCATGGTCTTGAGAGTTTCTTCTCCCAAAACGGCATGGATGAGTCTGTTAAGCCGCAACTTACTGTGAGATATGAGCTATTGCAGGAGGGGAATAAAGTTCAGGGGGGTCCCAACTTCAAGGCTCAAACACGAGGTGGAGGTACGGTGGCCTCGGATTGGGAACTCGCAGTATTTAGCGGACAAAATCAGGAGCAAAAACAAGAAGAGTGGGTATGGACAAATAATGAGGAAGTAGACTTCGAGTTAGCTTGTGATCCCAATAATGGCAACGTAACTCTAACTTTGAGCAAAAGTGAAGGCAATAATCAAAGAACGTCAACAACCCCTAATTTTACGAATATTCCCTGTGAGAAAATTGACGGATTAAAGATTTTTGCCACGGCTCGTACCAATGGAGCCAAGATGGAGTACATGATCAATGAGTACACAACTATCAGTAACAACGTGATCAATATCTCTGATTTATCTGTGTTAGCTGAAGAACAAGGTTCTAAGTTTGTTGATGATTTGTTTCCTTTTCCAGGATTTGTAGACACACAACTGGGAACTAGAAACGTTAAAGGAACTGTAAGAATGTCCTGGGGGCCTGGAGGAGATCCTCACGGTAAAAATGATCAAGGTGACGACAATCCTTCCAGCGACAATCAGACTTTTCTGATTCCTTTAACCAAAATTTTCAACCTCAACCCTCCACCAGAAGGATCTCTTCCAGAGTTCAATAAACCAACCTCTGAAGAGATCCGAGAGCAAAGACGTGAGGAATTAGGATTGTCACCATCTGTTCCTGAGCCTAATTCCATAGTCGCTTTGGTCTTGTTTGTAACAACAGGGGGTGGATTAAAATTACTTGGCAGAAAAAGATAAAATTGTTGTCCCGTAGTTATGGTGATCAGAAAAATTTATCGAAAATAGTTGGGTCTAAAACCCCGCCTTTTAAGGCGCATAGTTTTTGAAGCGGAGCATAAATCTCTGTTTCAAAAACAACTTCTGTACGATAGTGCCGGAACGTAGTGAGGAACTTCTGACTTCTGACTTCTGACTTCGTTAAACCTCGTAGGGTGGGTGAGCGCAGGGTTGGTTTTAATGAAAACAAAATAAGTTTTGCCTTGTGCCTTGACCCACCATTTTAGGTCAATTTTTTTTACCCTTCGTTAATAAAATAGAAACCCCAGTTAAAATTACGGCGATCGCACTAGAAGATTCAGGTACTCCAGGGGGGTTAGGGGGATCTGGGGGAGTGATAGTCTCACTGCCTTGAAATTCAAATAGAGCATATATCCGGGGGATGGTTAGCTCCAGATCAGGAGTTGTATTTCGTTCCCAGGTATTATTAGTCTCGTTTGAGCTACGTAGATAAGAAAGATTGGGATCATTATCAAAACCTGTGGGAATCAGATACTCATTCTGTGCCGGATAATTAACTAGGGTTTGCTGAAAAAGTTTCTCCAAAATTTATGCCACTTTTGACCAAGAATTTTCTGACAAATCAATAAGTTTCAGTACACAAAAATTGTTTAAAGTATAATCAAAATTAATGAAAGGCAGTTTAATGAGTTCCCCTGTTCTATTATTAGTAAATAAGGACAAAAAAAGCGACAAAAACTGCCTCAGAAGTTTAGAAAGATTGACAACTAAAAATGTAATAGCAATAGATGTAATGGAGGTTTCAGGGAGTTTTGTCATCACGAGATTTAGGCTAAATCTTCGTTTAGCTTGTCCAAACTTTCCCTCAATAGCATTACGGAAGCATTCATCGGAGTGGGCTTGTTTCTTTTCTTCTTCACTGACATTTTTCGGAGGTCTTCCTAACTTCGGACCACTGATTCTTATCCCTCTTTCCTTACACCAATTTCTGTTTTCCCTAGTTCGATAAATTTTATCTACATGGACGGATTCGGGATAATAGCCAAACGTTTCTTTATACTTTTCTACTTGTTCTTTTAAATGACAAGATTCATTGAAGTTTTCCAAACTTATTTTGTCTAGAAACACATAGTTATCTACACAGCTTACTGAGAGTTTAGCTCCAAACTCTATTGGTTTTCCTGCTTTTCCCCTCACTATTGGACGAATATGCGGTTGAGTTAAACTTACAATTCTTTGAGGAACACTCTGGGTCTTATTCTCCCACATTGACTGTTGTTGTTCATAAACTTTTTTGATAGTCTCTAGACAATTTTTCTGTCTTTTACTCAGATTTTCCAGGGAAGCCCCAGCTTGAATTAAGTCTTCTATATTTCCTAAATTTTTCTTAAGGTATTTTAACTGTTTCCCGATAGCTTTTCTTCTTTCTTGATAAGATACTTTTCGTTTTTTAGCTACTTTTAAGTATTCCTTTCTAGCAATTTTTCTAGAAGTTCTCGGCTTTTTTCTCAATTTTACTCTTAATGGTTTATAAAGATCATCTATTATTCTTTCTGTCTCAATTCTGGCTTGATTTAATATGCCTAAATCCGTTGGGTATTTGATGTCTGCTGGCGCACAAGTCGCATCTAAAATTAGTTTACCTTTATTTTTTATTTTTTCTCCTTTTTATTGGAGACAATCCTTTTTTTTTACTTCTTTATCACTCTTGTCTATTTCTCTTTTTACTATTTTTTTATTGATTTTGTTTATCAATTCTCCATCAATTCTTTTCCTAAAATGAACTAGCATTGAAGATTCCAGTGGTGGCTCTTGTTGATAACAATTTAAACCTATAAAGTATTGTAGATAGGGATTTTCTCTAATCTTTTCTATAGTTTCTCTATCACTTGTTCCTAATTTTTCCTTAATAATTAATGTCCCTAATGCCATTCTAAATAGTTTGGCTGGCGCACCTTTTTCTGCTGAAAAAAGTTTAGCATATTCTTCCTCAAAATCATCCCAAGGTATCAACTCTGCCATGATTACCCAACGATTATTGGGGGACAATTTGCCCTCGAAAGGTAATTCAAATTTTTCTGGGGGCGGTAAAGGTTGCTCCTCTTTTCGATACATTTGTTCTTGACCAACAACTGGGAGGTGTTTCTACCAATTATAGCGGTTTGTAGCCGACAAAGCTGATCTTTTTTGCGATCGCGAATATGGGTGTAACCTTTTAAAGAATAGGGTTTTGCTTTTATTCAGCAAACCCTATATTAGGGGGAGTTGGGGGAAATGGAGGGAAAGTTATCTGTGGTACTCGAGGGGCCGCAATGTTCGCAATAGGATTACCTGATTGGTTATTAATTGCTGAATCGATTGCTGTCTGGGCTAACTCAGCTTTTGTTGTATTTTCCCAGAAACATAGCCGATTCACTGGAGCTATGAACATTGGGGTGTCTGGATCTTGTTCAACACAACCAGCATTGTTAGTGGCACCAGGTCCAAAAATGCTGTTAAAGCTGCCAAACAGAAAATCAATATTATAGGTTTCAAGAACTTTGTTTTGAGTCAGTTGGTTATCAGGTGTAGAACAAATAATAGGATCACTAATACAAATTACAAGGCTCTCAATACTGACATTAAGCTCATTAATAACGTTATTAAGATCACCAGGAACCTGTATACTTGCAACATTATTTAGTCTAGTGTTATAAGAAGGAGTTTCACCAGGACTCCCAAAGTTAACTGTAACTGCCTCAGCAGAAGAAACCACAGCAAAACTAAAGGGTATTGCAACCCAAGGAATCATTTGTTTAACTTTTAACATAATTTTGAGTTAATAATTCACCAATACTCACCCTTCTCTTATAACATTACCTTTCAAAATGCTATCTTAGATAGCTGATTTTTTTATATTTAAATCTAGCAAGAAACAAAATTGAAACTATTAGTAATTATTAGATAATATTCTATATTAAAGTTGTTTTTTTGTAGTTATCTTCAATATAAATCAACAATATAATATTCAACTTTAACTCTTTTAATAAAAACAATAAAAAATTTAGATTATATCTACTTATCTAATTAATTAGTTACTTCTGTTAAAGTAAGGAAATAAATTGTTACAAAATAGTATTCGTGTTCTATCCAGATAGCACTACCCATTATGGTGTTTTACGTTTTTCTCCTCTCTGTTGCCTGTTCCCCGTTCCCTGTTCCCTTTCAAAAAAGTTTATGTGTCCTAACTATTTTTTGTAGTGCTATATTTTCGATGAAAAACAACCCCCTATATTCCCGATTATGCGAATATAGGGGGGTTGGGTGTTTGATCAGTTAGAAAAATTCTTGATTTACCAGTTTATTTTTGTAGAGGATAAACCTAATGGAGTCTAATTTTTTTTACCCTTCGTTAATAAAACAGAAACACCAGTTAAGATTACGGCGATCGCACTAGAAGGTTCAGGTACTGCGGCGGGGAGAATAGTCTCACTGCCCTGAAATTCAAATAGAGCAGACATCTCAATATAAAGACGTAGTAAAATTACTAAACTGACTCTATATAAGTATCAAGAAATAACCTCAATGGAATTACTTATAAATACTTAAACTATTAATTACTATGATGATAAGTATGTTGATTTTACTTAGTAAGTAAACCATATTTATAGTCATAGAATAATTACTAATTAATGATTATTGATTGTTAATCACTGACTGTTTCTTGTGAAAAAAATGATTCCATTCATATTTACCTAAGAGTAAAGAAGCCACAGTTAAAGGCATAAAATAATAAATGCCACGATAAATCAATAAGGTTCCGAGTAAATCCTCTGAAGCAATAAAGGGAGCTAATAATAATATCATCACTGTTTCAAAAACCCCCAAACCTCCCGGAATATTACTGGCTAGTCCGGCAACTTGTGCTAACATATAAATTCCGAAAAAGGCAGAATAAGATATTGCAACAGAATGATGTAAAAGGGTATAAAAAACCGCCGCAGCTAAACACCAATCTAGAGCAGAAACAATCAATTGACCGGCTGCTAATTTAAAAGGAAGATGGGGAATAATCCACTCACCAATAATTAAAGGCTTTTGACGAATAACCGTAAGAAATAAATAGGCTAGAATAACAACTAAAAAAATAATTCCGATGGGACGCACCGAAAGAAAAGGAAAATCTATTAATTGGGGAATTGCTAAAGGCTCTTTCAGGAAAATTATACTACCGACTACAAATAAACCTAAACAAAATGAGAAATTACAAAAAGCAGAGATTTGGGCAATTTTGACCACAGAAAATCCCCAAGTAGAATAGAAACGATAACGAATCATACAACTACTTAAAACCGCAAATCCCACACTATTACTAATCCCAGAACAAATAATACCAACTAAGGCTTTTTTCTTGTAAGGAAGGGACTGACGAATATAAGCTAATCCTAAACATTCATATCCTGTCATGATTAAATAGTTGACTGCCATCAAGGCGATCGCCAAAATAATATGACTAGGGGGTATCTGGGATAAACTGCCCCAAAAATTTTCAGCTTGATAATGCTGTAAGTTGTGTTGTATCGTCCACAAGGATAAAGCAAATAGCCCAAGACTGACACAAGGGGGAAACCAACGTAAAATACTATTCTTAGCCATAGATAAAACCTAAAAAGACTTCAAAAAATTGATGTGATACCCTAAAAAGCTAGATCAGAATTTTCGATACCTTCCTTAAGTTCAGTATTTTTTTAGATTTCAAACCAGCAATGTTTATAAATCTCACCCATATCATAAAGGCTATCTGCTGCTACATAAAACTGATACAACGCGACATAATATGACACATTGAGGTTTACTTCCTGCTTCGTCCAGAACCGTCGGCGGCAACGGACTTCAATACGCGCCCACAGGTGGCGCGTCCAGTCCTCCTCTGTCCACAAGCTAACACGGTAGCGTTATCTAAATCAACAAAGGCATATTGATAAACTCTTGAAGATAATTGTGATTGCCAAATATAATGTGGTTTGACATAATTAGTGTAGAATTTTTTAAGTTTATTAGCTGTAGGTTTTAATCCCTCTTTATAGGTCACACTCCAAGCTTTTAGCCCCCAATTAAAAACCTAACGGCTATAACCCGCGTGTTTAGCCATGATGGTTTTTTGTCGATTATTGAGTTTTAGCTTAGTTTTAAAACCTAGTAGCATCTCTTAAAAAATTCCCAATGGTTCAATTATATCAGACTCAAGGTAAAGAGGAACAATCGTCCTCATTGTATCTACTTGTGAGGTTTTGTTCTATAAATCAGGGACTAGGGGAATGCTCTCGAAACCTGATCAATAAGCAAAGATTACGGTACTATTGTTAAGAGTCTTAACTTTTTCCTATAATATAGTCTCTTTTCCGCCTAATTATCATATAGAATAATCTATGTTTGGTTTAATTGGTCATCTTACAAGTTTAGAACATGCCCACTCCGTTGCTGATGCCTTTGGCTATGGCCCGTACGCCACTCAGGGACTTGATTTGTGGTGTTCTGCTCCACCCCAATTCGTCGAGCAGTTTCATGTTACCAGCATCACAGGACAAACCATCGAAGGGAAGTATATAGAATCCGCTTTTTTACCAGAAATGCTGATGAAGCGACGGATTAAAGCAGCAATTCGCAAAATATTAAATGCAATGGCCTTTGCGCAGAAAAATGACCTTAATATCACAGCATTGGGGGGCTTTTCTTCGATTATTTTTGAAGAATTCAACCTCAAAGGTAATAGACAGGTTCGCAACGTCTCCTTAGAGTTCGATCGCTTCACCACTGGTAATACCCACACCGCTTATATAATTGCCCGTCAAGTAGAACAGGCATCGGCTAAACTAGGTATCGACCTATCCCGGGCCACTGTTGCGGTTTGTGGAGCCACTGGAGACATTGGTAGTGCGGTTTGTCGTTGGTTAGATAGAAAAACCGATACCCAGGAACTACTCTTAATTGCTCGCAATCAAGAACGATTACAACGACTCCAAGACGAGTTGGGACGGGGTAAAATCATGGGATTAGAAGAAGCTTTGCCCGAAGCAGATGTTATCGTTTGGGTAGCAAGTATGCCCAAAGGAGTAGAAATTAATCCTGAAACCCTCAAAAAACCCTGTTTAATTGTTGATGGTGGTTATCCCAAGAATTTAGACACAAAAATTAAACATCCTGATGTCCATATTCTCAAAGGAGGAGTTGTAGAACATTCTCTAGATATTGACTGGAAGATTATGGAAACTGTCAATATGGACGTTCCTTCTCGTCAAATGTTTGCTTGTTTTGCTGAAGCCATTTTATTAGAGTTTGAACAATGGCACACTAATTTCTCTTGGGGAAGAAATCAAATTACAGTCACTAAGATGGAACAAATAGGAGGGGCATCTGTTAAACATGGGTTACAACCATTATTGAGTTGGTAACTGTGGAAATCAGGTTTCAGTTGTGAGACAATCAGGAGCAGAGTATAGCAGAAGTCAGAAGTTAGAAGTTAGACTACCTTTGTATCTAGGTTTAAGGAAAAGTGACTGTCCTCAACTATGCTTCGACTTCTGTAAAACATAGTTTCCAAGCCCTAGAATGACTTATTATTAGGGACATAATGCTATTATTTTCTGATATATTCTCGCTCCTTATATGTCATTACTGATTGCTTATAGATCATTAAGTTTTTTTGGGGTTGAATTATGGGTGTGATGGCTTTTATTAGTGATTTTTTGTCTGATTTATTAATTTGTGGGGCGACGTTGCTCGCAGTTTCTTTGATACTATCCACAGCAAAACGTCACAAGTCTTCTCCTCCCATTTTAAGGGGTCAACATAAACCGATCGCGTGTTTATTGGAGGATATTCCCCGAAATTATCTCAAAGGCCAATTTTACCCCTTAGCAACCCCTTTACTCACTCCCTTAACCTGTTTATTAGAAGATAGCCCTCAAACCTCTCTCAAGGGACAATTTTACCCCTTAGCAACCCCTTTACTCACCCCCTTAACCTGTGTTTTAGAAGATAGCCCTCAAACCTCTCTGAAAGGTCAATTTTACCCCTTAGCAAGCCCCTTAGCCTCTGTTTGGGAAATGGGTTGGTTTTCTTTTTATCGTCAACGTTTAGGACAACCAGGGTTTAATTATTGGGAATGGGTAGATTATCCTTTCTCTCAGGAATTTTCTCCCGAATTATCCAACTTATTGCAGTTACCAGAACCACCAAACCCAGTCAAAATGGTGTTAGAATCCTTGGCAGAAGAATACCATACCTTTTGGCAATGGGATAAACTTTGTGCCTTTAGAGAATGGCATCAACAAAGTGCAGATATTTTAGGGTTAACTCAACTCAAAAAAATTTATTATAGTTGTTATGGAATGCCTTGGGAAAAAGTTAAATTAATACTTTGGGATAGTTTGTTAGTGGTTGACCCCATTTGGCTTGATCCTGCTTCATCTTGGTGGAAAGTGTTAGGAATTACCGCATTTTCCCCTGCCAATAAAGTCGAACAAGCTTATAAAAAATTATTGCGATCGTGGCATCCCGATCGCACCCAACATCCTTTAGCCCATCAAATTACTGCCCGTATTAATACCGCTTACGAAGAATATCAACTAAGTCGTCAACGAAATGCTGAAAGGTTTGAATCTGTAGGAAAATGGTTTAATTCCCTTCGATGAACCTATGATAACGTTGAAAATAATTGCCTACCACAAAAATGTTTCTTGATAACAATCCATAGTTCCCTCGGAATCACAATCAAAATTATTAGAAGTTTCGCATTGACAGAAAATAAAAATTATGCTGTCAAAGAATTAGTGGGAGATAATTGTTCTAAAATAAACTCCCGTGCCACTTTTAAAGAAAGCTCTCTTTGGAGAGAATACCAAGACTCTATAGTTGCTTTAATTCTCATCAGTTCCAATTGACAAAATGCTCTTAAAGAACAGAAAATATGAGTAACAATAGCTTTTTTCGTTCTTACTTGAAACTTAGATAATCCACACAATTGTTTTAAAGCTCTATGATAGCATTCTATTCCCCAATGAATAGTTTGTAACTCTCTAAAATCATCGCGCTTCCAATCCATAAGTTTAGATTCATCATATAGAAAAGTAGCATAATAACGACAACTTCCGTGTTTAAAAGTCCTCTTAAATATTTTTACTTTTCCGAATTCTTTGATAATTACTATCAATCCATTATTAGGAATTTCCAACTCCTCTACTCTTTGATATTTACCTCCTTCTACTTTTACTTGTCTATTTTTGGCTATTCCTACTTGAAAATTCAGTTCTTTGTCTCTAAAAAATCTTAAATTCTCTTTAGAAGAATACCAACAGTCTGTCGTTATAGTAGAAGGTTTTACCCCCCACTTGATTACTTCTACGATCATCTCTCTTAAGTAATCATTTTTTGTTTTATTATCTAGAGGATCATAAAGGCGATAATTAATAGGCATTGATTTTCCATCATAGTCAGTATAATACAAAGTAATTAAGTTAATTCCTTTGATGGCTTTTTGATGTTTTCCTGACCAATAATAGTTGATTAAATGAGCTTTTCCTACTTGAGAGTAGTGTTTTTCAATAACGGTATCATCCCCACTTAACACTCCTCCAATCAAATTAAGGTTTCCTTGAACTTCTCTAAATAAATCTATTGGTTCATATTGCTCTCTTAGTAAGAATCTATTGGTGCTATGACGAGAAATTTCTAAAATCTCAGCTAAACGGCAGCAACCTGTGTATTTTGGCTCTGAGAGCAAGAAGTATGTATATTGATCTAGATTACATTGGGCTGTTGATGGTTTACTCCGAAGTCTTATGATTTTTCTCCTTCATTAGCGATCACCTGAAAACATCATCTGCATATTTACGCTCTTTTGTCAATGCGAAACTCCTAATTATGTGTGGGCTTAATACTATTAAGCCCATACGGGAAACGGGTGTGACAGGACTCGAACCTGTAACCGACAGCTTAGAAGGCTGTTGCTCTATCCATTGAGCTACACACCCATAACACGAACTCCATTTTAACTTGTTTTTACCCAATTGGCCTAGAACTCAAATTGATTAATACGTTGTTGTAACATTTGAGGAAATTTAGCGTAGTATCGCTTATTCAACGGGGAAGGATGGGGTAAGGGAAGTAAGGACACTTGACGCTGATGTTTGGTTCCTTGAAAATCAACCGCTTCTAGGGTTATCGGAAGTTGTGCTTCATAGCGATCGCCTCGTTGCCAAAATTCCTCAAGTTTCTCTTTTGGCCCGTAAGGAGCGAACCATTTAAACGCTTCTGTCCCTAAAGTAACGATTTGATTTCCTCCCCAATATATCGCCAACAATTGTGCAATAAAGGGACGAAATCGCTCTTTCACCTTGATGGTATAAGCTTTGTTACCGGGGGGTTTATAGGGAACGGTATTCGTCAATATGGCGCGATCGCAAATAGATTGTAAATCTTCAGGAGAAGAGGGTTGTTGATGATAAACTCCCTGATAAAATCCTTTGCGAAGCATTTTACCGGCAGAACCGATTAAAGGTTGTCCTTGGGCCACTTCATCTTTCCCTAAGTCTCGCCCAAAAAAGCAAATATTACTATCTAAATTTCCTGCATAAAGTATGGGTTGGGTTGGAATTTTACCCGCCCCTTGATAAATAGGAAGATCAACGGGAAAGTCCTCTCTTTCTGCCTCTTGACGAATTTTATCGACTAAAGTTTTAATTTCGTCCATTACTCCTCACAACTGATCACTGATGACTGTTCACTGCTAACTGAATTTACCCATCCAACTCCCCTTCTATAACCACAGAAAGAGCAGATTTAGCATTATCTCGGAATTCTTGAATATTGACTTTTCCTAACAACCAAATAGCTAAAATCATCCCGAACCCTTGAATAACAAACACTAAGCCATAGGCTAACACAGGAGCCGTAAACACCATTTTGCCAAAATTGAGAACTACACCACCTAAAACCGTAGACAGTCCTCTAGCGATGGCTTGAGCTAACCCCCAAGCACCGATAAAGGTTCCGGCGGTTTCTGCCACAGTTAAATCTAACATTAAACTGGTAGCTCCGGCCGTAATCATTCCTGATGCTAAACCAAAAAACAGTAATCCTGATTTTAGTAAACTTTGACTAGGGAAAGCACCAGCTAAAACAATGAGGACAAAACAACCCACAGCGAGGATACAACCTAGTTTGGTGGTGCGCTGTTTTCCTAGACGGGGAACTACTAAAAATCCCGTTGAAGCGATACCGAAGAGGGTTCCTGTGCCAAAAAAGGCGTTCAGTTGGGTGGTTTCAGAGATGCACATCCCAAATACTTCACCCCCATAGGGTTCCATCACTGTGTCTTGCATGAATAGACTGAGGGTTAGAATCAAAATAAAGCTAAAAAAGAGTCCCGTTTGACGACTGGCCGTTAAGACATTTAAAGCATCTTTGAAACCGATTTGATCTTCCCGTTGTACTGCTTGCGATCGCATCCCAAAGCGAGAATAACGAGATTCTACTCCCCAGGTAGCCAAAAAACACATAACTAAGACCACCACTGGCATAATGATAAATACAGGGTTAACCGTTGCTTTTAAAGCGGGAATATTAGCTATTTTAGTTGTAGCTGTCGGATCGTAGGATAAAATGGCCTGACCGCAAATTTCTGGGGTATTGAGTAGTTGAGAACTGACGATCGCTCCTACCACAATACCCACCATTAACATCGACCAAACAATACCAATTAACTGCGATCGGTTATCCTCATCGGATACATCCACTAACATAGCAGCAAAGGGAGTGGAACTTATACTCAAGGCTAAACCGTAACCGCCAAAAATCACCCCTAATAAGATCGCCCAAGCGTAACTACTCCAACTCCATCCCGTTGCTTGGATACTGCTTCCCAGTTGCCAAACCACTTGTAGAGCAATAAAGGCGAGAGAAGTGAAGAGAATAGCCCCGATCCACACATATCCTGTGCGATGATAGCCTTTAATGGGTTTTGTGTCTGAGAGTTGTCCAAACCACACCCTTGCCGGACTAACAAACTGATACATGGCGATCGCCGTAGCTGCGATCCAGGGTAGTACAGTTAATTCATCGATCATAATGCGGTTGATCACCCCTAAAGTCAGCAGAGACATGATCCCTAGTCCCATTTGGAATAAACCTAACCGAAACATGGTGAATAGCTTTATTTTCGGCAGGGGTGTACGGGGTTTAGAGTTCAAGCTTTCAGGAATATCGTTAATGGTCATTTTTGAGGTCACGCAACTAGGCAAGTTATTTGTATCACTAGACTATTGTGAACTACCCAGACTAAGCTAATGCTATAGTTTGGGCTTCTGAACTCACAGGGGAATGCCTCAAGACAGACTTACGCCCACCTTTTGGTCTTACTTCCCCTCCTTCAGCAGCAATCCTGGTTCCCAAGACCGATATACCTTCGACGAGGATGTCACAATCTCTATCCCTGCTTACGACGTGAAAAAGCAAGACCTAAAACACTAAGGCTAATCAAACTAACCACTGTGGAAGGTTCAGGAACGGTTTCCGGATTGGTAGAACTACCAAATACATCATAAGTACCTGTTAAAACATAAATGTCGCCACCACCAGAACCTTCAAAGGCCAGAGACAACTCTACTCTTCCACAACCATCGGCGCAAACACCGAAAACAGGGTTATCCGCTGCAGGAAAGTTAAAAGGTCCATAAACGAAAGTACCAGTACCCACACCAGGTTCGTTTAGCGCATCACCGATATCAATAGTTGCTACTTCATCGTCATCTACGTCAAAGAGTGTCGCACGAAGGGTCTTAGGTTGAATGGTAGTGATGGGCTCAAGGCTTACACCCAAACCATTGATGTCACTTATAGCCCCGCCTATAGAAGCGCCGAAAAATATCGGCTCCGTTGGTGAGGTGAACAAGGTGGGATCAAACTCAGGGAAATCAAAGGTTTGAGTGAATTCACTAGGGTCACCATGATCTGTAAAAACAGCACCAAATGCACCCCTTGGGTCCAAAATGGCCTCAAAGCTATTGTAACGCACATTGTCAACACCCACTGGCTCTGTGGTGCTGACATCTCCAATCTCCAGGTTCACATAAAAGGGGTCAAGGATATCATAACGATATTCTCCAGTGGGTACACCGCCGTCTAAGAGTTCATCAAGGGGTCTGATTGTATAATCGAAGGTATGGCCATTAACCTCGCCCTGTAGGTCTATAGGAGGCTTACCTGAAACATTTAGAAATGCAGCTTGGGCTGCTGTACCAGAGACTAAAGTTGCTAAGATTGAACTATATATAATTGCTTGTTGCTTTAGCATTTATCTAACGTAATTTTTGATTTTTGACAGAGCGCATATTATATCACAAAATACCCACTAATACCAGCATAATTAATCTCTATTAAAGAATAAATTTATCAGTAAAAACTCTTAAGTTTAAATAATTTCTCAAACAGAAAAAATAGGTATAGCAGTGGCCAAGGCTCCGCAGGACATTTTTCTGTTCCCTGTTCCCTGTTCCCTGTTCCCCTAAAATATAATTTATGTGTCCTAACTAGCCTGTCTATTGCTATAACATTGAGCATTAAGTCTACGATTTTTGATAGGCTTAGCATAGCAGATAAATTCAGAGTCTGCTTACTTGAGCTTATGGAAGATATAAAAAACTATCGTAACCAATCTCCAGATCTCCGGGAGAGTCTAGAAAAAGCACCCTTTTTTAGTGAGTTGCCAGAAGAAAGTTTAGAATTGGTGATGAGTCATGCGGTACTCCGTAGTCATCCAGCCAATCGTGTAATTCTTCTAGAAAATGATTGGGGAGGCTCCGTATATTTTATCCTAGACGGATGGGTAAAAATTCGCACCCACAATGTTGATGGCAAAGAAGTAACCCTCAATATTGTGGGCAAAAGAGAAGTTATCGGTGAAATGGCGGCCTTAGAAGAAGCTCCTCGCTCAACCGATGCAATCACCCTAACTCCTACCACTATCAGTAGCATTCCTGCACAAGATTTTGTTAATCTACTTAACAGTGATCCCCTTGCTGGTGTTCGACTAGCCCAAGTTATGTCTAAGCGTTTGCGCCAACTCAACCGACGATTAAGGTTAAGGGAAGCGGATAGTCTTTCACGGGTAGCTGATACCTTCTTATTCTTGGCTGAGGGACAGGGAAAAGAAACTACTCAAGGCGTAGAAATTCCTAATCTACCTCATCGAGAATTAAGTAGTATTAGTGGGTTAGCCAGAGAAACAGTGACAAGATCCCTGACTAAATTAGAAAAAAAACGTCTAATCAAACGAGAAGATGACATCTTCTGTATCTTCTCTTTGGACTCTCTAGAACAAATTATTTCGTAACAAAATGGATGATTCCAACTGGGTAGATGAAGGGGATGAGTTAATCAATCAACGTCAACCTACCCCTTCCACAACCCCTACCCCTCCGTTGAACCCAAAATCAGCTAAGATTCTTCAAACTTTGGCTATGGTGGAAACTGCCTTTTTAGCCAGTGCAGGGAGTTTAATTTGGTTGATTTACTATTATTTTCCCATTGGCCCTCTTATAAGGATATTTTTTCCCATTCCTATTGCTTTACTCTATCTAAGGAGGGGAAAGCGTGCTGCTTGGATGGGGGCTTTAGTATCAGGATTATTGTTAACAGTATTAATGGGCCCCACTCGTAGCATTGTCTTTTTGATTCCCTATGGACTGATGGGGGTTCAGTTGGGGGCATTTTGGCGTAGAAATCTTCCTTGGGAGTTTTCTATGATTACAGGAGCTTTATTGGGAACATTTGGCTTCTTTTTCCGCTTCTGGTTATTCTCCATTCTCTTGGGAGAAGATTTATGGCAATACATCATCAATCAGATAACAGGTTTGGCCGAATGGATATTTTTACGCTTAGGAATTTTAGCGCAACCAAGTTCTGTTTTTATCCAATCTCTAGCAATTTTTATTATTTTTTTCAACAGTATTATCTATCTATTTGCAGTCCATTTGGTGTCTTTATTAGTGTTAGATAAACTAGGCAATCCTATTCCTCGTCCTCCAAAATGGGTACAGGTTATTTTAGATTATGAATAAGAAGTTCGTAAGTCTTGGCTTCAGCCTTGATTATAGCTTTCTAACTCCTAAAGAACTTACAAAAGACTTACTTTCATTTTTGCAAACCTACTTAATATTCGAGGATAAAACCATGATAAAAATTATCAAATATTTACTTATTTTTAGTTGTTGTTATTATCCTGGTGAACAAATTTTAGCTCAAGGAGGATTTGATCGTCCCAGTTTTTTTCGGGATGGCCAACTCTTAATGGATCAAGAAATTCAACGATTACAACGGCAATCTTCACCTAATAATGTTGAACATCCCTCTCAACTCCTTACTATTGATACGGAACAACTTCGCTGGCAAAAACTTGTCTTTCAGGATGGAGATTTTTCCGTTTGGATACCCCAAGGATTACAAAGTTCAGAAACAGTTATCATTAGTTTAGATAAGGAGACTTTATCCTTTGAGGTTGTAGCATCTCATCCCCAAAATTATCGCTTTGTGGCTGCTTATTCTGATAGTTTGGACTCCAATAAAATTTCAGATTCAGAACAATTACTTAATCAAGTTATAGAAGGAATCATCAAAGAAACTAATTTTACTTTACTAACAGACGAAAATATAACTTGGCGACAATATAACGGGAAAAGGTTAACCATGAAAGATGAGGACGAATTGATTAGTTTTCGAGTTTATCTAATTGATAATAGGGTTTATGTTTTGGCAGGTGGGCAAAGTTATAATAATCAGAATATATCGTCAGTTTTTTTGATTCCTTTCGTATCCTCTGAGTATAATTCTAAGAACTATTGAGATTGTTTAACCTTATTAATCCATCCCTGATGAAGTTGTAATATTTCTTGATAAGAAAGAGTGGTTTCTGTTACTAATTCAAATATGGGACGATAAAAGTTCTTGGGAAACCATTGATTTAATAAACGAGAAATTCTTAGACGTAAAAAATATTCAAATATTAATGATTTTTTACGAGGAAAAGTATAGTTAGAGAGTTGTTGTAAAGCCTCGGCATCTGGGACTCTTTTTTCTGTAAATGCTGGCATTACTAAATCCCAATTATCTTGATATTTATCTAATAATTCATCAATGATCATAACATCTTCTAAAGCTGAATTACATCCTTGTCCCAAGGAAGGGGAAACAGCATGGGCTGCATCTCCTAAAATAAGAATATTGTTGCTATCATGAAATTGATTACATTCGATGGTTGTAACTTTAGCAACGGGACGTTTCAGCAAATTTTCTACTTCTTGTAGATCAAATAATTGTCCTATTTTTCCTCCATTTTCTTGGAAAAAGTTGAGCAATTCTGAAGAATTTTTAAATTGCTCAAAAGGACTATTATCTTTATCAAAAATAATCACCCCATGAAGATTATTTTCTCCTTGAGGAACCAGTAAGATTCTGACTTTTTCGCTTAACTGAATACTATGAATTTTATCTGGTTCTAAACATAATGATTCATCCGCAGTTTTTAAAGGTAAATAAACTGATTTATAAACATCGGGTAGCGCATTTTTTGTACATTTAAAACTAGAGAGACTCTCCAAATAGTGTCTAACTTGTGAGTTACTTCCATCTGCTCCTATCAATATGTTATATTTCTTGTTAGTTATTTGTTGATTTTCTATTTCAAAAGAAATGCTTTTTTCTTGGGAATTAATATTAATACATTTATGGTTAAAATGAATTTTTAATTTTGATTGGTTATTTCCTTGAAACAATTCTTCTAAGAGAATATAAGAAAGAACGGAGCGATCAATAGTTAAAAGAGGTTTTTTACGGGGAATTGAGCGGGTTTTACCTTTTTGACTGTGGAGTAATGTCCCCTGACAAAAGGTTCCTTTTTGAGCGATTTTTTCTTCTAAATTCTCAATTTTTGACAATGCTTGTCTGCCTCTTGCTTGAAGGGCTAAAGGAAAAGTTCTTTGGGTATCAGGAGATGAGAGACGAGGATCTTGACGACTTTCATAAATCTCAATGTTAGTATAACCTCGACGCAAAAGATAATGGGTTAATAGTAATCCAGCAGGGCCTGCACCAATAATAGTAATAGGAGTATTCATGCTATCAAAAATTAAGACTTTAAAATTGTCTCAAGGTAATAATCATTTCAGTTTAATATTTTAGTAGCTAAATCTCACTTAAGATGAAAATTCCATTTTTCTTAAGAACCAGTGTCCTGACTGACTATTTTAGAGACTTTTTCTGTCGTCGTATTCCTTTGGTTAAATAAGCTAATACAAAAACAGTCAATCCCATCATGGAATATTGAAAATATTGAGTGGTTGCCGTTGCTGTTAGAATTAACAATAAACCTAAAAACCAGATAGGAAATTTTGCCGACATCATTCCTCACTTTTACTTTATGGGAGTACACAGAAATATTATGACATTACTGGAAGGTGGGCAATGCTCACCCTCCTTGGTTTTCACATTGTATCAATGTCCGTTCCCATAATGGGTAATGCTATAGCACTAGACAAAAAGATTATAAAAACAAAAATGAACTGGGAACATATTGATTAGGTTGGCTCTGTCTGTCCGTATTTCTTGAACCGAGGAAAGCCGAACCCTCGATTACGAAAAAAGTCCCAAGCATCGTGAAGTCTTCTAACGTTAGTTTGCAAGACTTGGCTTGGGACTTTAGCTAACTCAGGATATACTTTTTTAGCTTTTGGTAATTGGTTTTGTTGCTGATGATAACTTGGGAAAGGATAACTTGCCTCCATGATATATTCTGACTCCAAACTACATCTATCTACTAGGCACTTACGACTAGAGATCCAATCCTTCAACTCACGCAAAGCATAGTTGTATGAACGGCGACAAATTTCTAGCCATTCAGACAACATTGCCTCTTGTTTATTGTCAGGATAGATCCTGTATGTGTAGTTTAGTGTTAGAGTCATAGATTGATTCTACCATAAGAATAACAAGATGGTAGTCTAAGTTATAACAAGAGGATGTGCTGTCGCACGTCAATATGCTGGTCAAAATTCATCCCTACCTAAAATATGGGAGCTTCTGATAGAATTTTTAGTTAGGGACTTCTTTTGACATTTTTGTTAAATTGATAGTCATTACCGAAAACTCTCAGAAGAGAAGCCAAACTCATCGGTAAAAACTCTGAATTTGTCAATCTTTTACGCTATTCTTAAAATCATCAGTCCCAAGAAGAAAAAGTAATAGCCATGAAGAAACTTTTATTCCTCTTCCTATTTATAGTAGGACTCTGGGTGGCTCTAGCCAATTTTAAAGGACTAGCAACCCAAGGCGACTATGAATCAATTATTGTTAATTTTCGTGAAGATGTTTCCACCACAACCCTCAGTGAACAAATAGAAGCGATCGCCAGTAACTATAACCAGTCTCTGAGTCTCAATAGTGTCTATGCGATCGACGAACACATTTATACTTTGACAGGAGACAAAGAACTATTAAAGAATCTCAAAAAGTCTCCTTTAAACGAATATGTAGATTATATCGAACCCAACTACATTTATAGTGCCTTAGAAACACCCAACGACCCCGACTATAGCAAACAGTGGAACTTGCATAATATCCACGTAGAAAGGGCCTGGGAAGAAACCAAAGGTGAAGGTATCACCGTTGCGGTTATCGATAGCGGAGTCAGTCGTGTCCCGGACTTACGCCAAACGGAATTTGTTCCCGGTTATGATTTCGTCAACGATCGCAAAGATGCTAGAGACGATAACGGCCACGGAACCCACGTCGCCGGAACTATTGCCCAATCTACCAATAATAACTATGGTGTGGCCGGGGTTGCCTACCAGGCCAAAATTATGCCGTTAAAGGTTTTATCCGCACAAGGTGGGGGCAGCGTCTCTGACATTGCTGATGCCATTCGCTTCGCAGCAGATAACGAAGCGGACATCATTAACATGAGTTTAGGGGGTGGTGGCGAAAGTCAGGTGATGAAAGATGCCATCGACTACGCCTACAACAAAGGTGTGGTGATCATTGCTGCTGCTGGCAACAGTAACCAAAATGCTGCCTCTTATCCTGCCAGATACCCAAAAGTAATCAGTGTTTCCGCCTTAGATGCAACTGGTAAAAAAGCACCTTACTCCAACTATGGCGCAGGGGTTGACATTTCTGCCCCAGGTGGTAGCGAAGAGGGTAAAATTCTTCAAGAAACCATCGATCCCAGTACAGGACAAGCGGTGTTTTCAGGTTTCCAAGGAACCAGTATGGCTGCCCCTCATGTGGCTGGAGTTGCTGCTTTAATCAAAGCAACCGGAGTTAAGGAACCCGAAGAAGTATTCGCAGTGTTAACCCAGTCCTCTCGCAAAGTAGAAGAGGATAAGTTTAACTATTATGGCTCCGGTCAACTAGACGCAGGAGAGGCGGTTAAACTAGCGGTTAAAGGACAAATTACCTTTCGTGACTTCTTCCGTTGGTTAAGGGATAGTGGCTACTTAAACCCCCGTTTTTGGATAGATGGTGGCATGGTTGCATTGTTACCAAAACTATTAATGGTTTTAGGGTCTTATTTACTTGCCTTCTTGTTACGCAACTATTTCCCCTTTGCTTTCACAAGTCCTTTTAATTGGGGTTTAGTATTAGGTAGTTCTGGTTTATTTTTCCTACAAGGAATTTATGTGTTTGACCTACCTCAATGGCCGTTTCGTGTCATGGGTAGTTCTATCCCAGAATTAGCTAATTCTATCGAGGGGACAAGTTTATTAAATCCCTTTTTGGCTAGTGTATTAATACCGTTTGCCTTGGTGGCTATATTGTTAGGTCATAATAGCTGGAAATGGTTTGCTATTGGTACCAGTTTAGGGGTAGCTGCCTGTTTAACTGTTCATGCTATTATGTCTCCTGCGGTGATGGCAATGCCCTCTCTAGACGTTGCTCGAGCATTTTTAGGGGCTAATGCTTTCCTTTGTGTTGGGTTAGCTTGTTTAGCCAGTAAGAAGTCTTAGGAGTTAGGAGTTAGGAGACTTTTGACATAATATTTGTAGGGGCTTAATAATATTAAGCCCTTTCTGTTTTTTGCCACCCAAGTATCATCAACAAGAAAATGACAAATTTAAAAGGAAAAGTCGCTTTAGTAACTGGTGCAACCAGAGGTATTGGTAAAGGTATCGCCATCGGTTTAGGGGAAGCAGGGGCAACAGTTTATATTACGGGACGTACTTTAACCAATAATAGGAGTTCGGAGTTCGGAGTTCAGAGTTCGGAGTTTGGGGATATTATTAATGATAATATTTCAGGAACTTTGTTAGAAACCCAAGCAGCAGTAAATGAAGCGGGGGGCAACTGTATTGCGGTGCAAGTTGATCATGGTGATGATGAAAAAGTTAGGTTATTATTTGAACGCATTAAAAATGAACAAAATGGACAATTAGATATTTTAGTTAATAATGTTTTTTCAGGGGTAAAAGCTCTTAGCAATGCTTATGGTAAACCCTTCTGGAAACATGACCCTAGTTTGTGGGATAGTATTAATAATGTGGGGCTTCGTAGTCACTATGTTGCCAGTATTTTTGCAGCCCGTTTGATGAGTAAACATCAACAAGGACTAATTTTTACTATTTCTTCTTGGGGTGGTTTATCCTATATTTTTGGGGCAGCTTATGGAGTAGGAAAAGCAGCTTGCGATCGCTTGGCCGCAGATATGGCAGTGGAGTTAAAAGCAGATAATATTACTTCTATTTCTCTTTGGCCAGGTATTGTGGGAACGGAACAAATGTTTGAGTTTTCTCAACGGATAAATGAGCAAGATGATGATAGTAAGGCAGAAAATGCTACCTTTGAGGACTATTATAACTGGGAAACTCCCTTATTTACGGGGAGAGTTATTGCTGCTTTAGCTGCTGATAATAATACTATGAAGTCAACAGGAAAAGTACAGATTATTGCTGAGTTAGCCAAACGATATAAGATTGTGGATGAAAAAGATAATCGTCCCGTTTCCTTACGTTCCCTGCGCTTTCTTTTACCCTCAGCTATCCCTGCTTTAAAACAGTATGCTTCTTTGATCCCAGATATTAAAGTTCCTTGGTTTATTTTAAAATTAACCATGCTTCAATCTGCTTCATGAAACCTAGACAAACCTAGACAAACCTAGACAGGCTTGATGTTCAATTCCTGCTTCAACCAAGGGAGACGGCTCCTTCTTGTCCACAGGCGTTTACCGATAAGCCATCGGCATTGTTTGTCCAACTTTCGAGATTAATTGACGCGTTGACATCCCTGTCCATAACTTGACCACAATTTTGACAATGATATACCCTTTCAGATAACGGCATATCTTGTATATTTCCACACACGGAACAAGTTTTTGAACTGGGAAACCACCTATCTACTATAGTGAACAAAAAGCCAAAGCATTCTTGTTTATAACTCAACAATTCTCGAAAACGATACAACCCTAAATTAGATAAGGCATCAGATAACTTATGATTAGCCATCATGCCTTTTATGTTTAAGTCTTCTACGAGAATATGTTGATAAGTTTTAGCTAATAATGTGGTGATTTTTTGCAGAAAATCCTCTCGAATATTGGTTATCCTCTTATGCTTTTTTCTTAGTTTCTGGTAATACTTAACCGCATTTTTTGATGGTTCTATTCCAGCACGACGGTTGCCTAATGCAGCTTGGCAAAAATAATCCACCAGTCGCTTATGATCTTTAAAGCCCTTAAATTTCCAAACGAACGGCTTAGCAAAATGTTGATTAAAGTAATCAATAAAATTGAGAATTTTTTGGGATAGTTCTTCAGTTGAACGGACAGTAATTCTTTTGAGTAAACGCCGGACTAAGATCGAAAACCAACACTTAATTTGATTAAGCCACGATGTATGTTTGGGAATATAAACAAAGCTAATTCGATGAGATTCATCTGATAAAAAATCTGCTCTGCTGTCCATAGATTGCAAAATCTCCTCCTTTCTTTTTCTTCCCAAATCAATAGTAATTCCACAGCTTTCTGCTACTAATTTGACTAAGCTTTCCGATTTATGAGTGTTGAGTTGATCTACAATAAAAATCCATTCTGCTTTTTCATCAATCTTAATCGTTCTCTGGATATGTTCAGAAAAATCTTGTTCTGTTCTTGTCGGTCCAATAGAGGGACTAACAACTTTTCCTCTTGCCACATCCCAGTTCGCAATCAAGCTTAAAGTTCCGTGTCTTTCATATTCAAATTCGATTTTTTCTACTTGTTTAGGCTTGATTCTTTTGTTCGGAAATAATCTCTCAAGAGCTTGAATCCCTGTCATTTCATCTGTACTAATTAAATGAATTCCTTGTTCTAACAAAGTTTTAGCTTCTTGATGAAGTTCACAGATATATTTGACTTGCTTTTTAAATTTTAAGGGATCATCAATTTTGGCATTTAACCAGTAACGAACGAGATGTGGTTGTAATGTCGCTTCTTTTTAAAAAACGCCCCATACTACGGGGGGAAATCTTTTCGACAATTCCTCTTTTTATGGCTTCATCCGCCAACTCTGAAGGTGTCCAATGGCTCACTGGTCTGTCTGATTTTTCACATTCTTCACAAGCGATCTCTACAATCTGGACTACTTGTTCGACCGTAAAGGATTTTGTTGTTCCAGGTCTTGGGCGATCGCTTAAAATTCCTTTGATCAAGACCATTAATGCTTTCTCCGTTACCTGTTGTTCTTCGGCGGCACTCAGTTTTTCTCTCTCCTCAAACCATCGCGATCGCCACTGACGCACTTGTACTCGGTCTAATTCTAATCTTCGACTAATCGAACTATTGCTCTCTCCTGATGCTGCGGCTAAGATTAGCTTGGCTCGTCTAACAAGGCGATAGGGGTTTGTTGTCCCTCTCACTATTTGTTGGAGTACTGTTTTCTGTAGGTTGGAGAGGTTAATTGGCAATGCTTTTATCATGGACATCAACTTCGAGATTCTTCCGTTAGTTTCATTGAAACACATTGTCGTGGCTAGTCACGAAAGTTTCTGTAAAAATCTGGTGGATTACTTTCGCCAAGCTGCACTAGCACCTTATTCCTGTTTCTCCACTGTATCTTTCCTAGCTTGGTTTTCGCTTTTTTTATGGAAGATGGAGATTCAAAGGTGTTTCCGTCACTAAGAGTAGCAAAAGTTTTTATTCCTAAATCAATTCCTACTTTCTTATATCTGTGTTTCATCTCGGGTATATAAGATGCTGAAACGGCAAAACTTACATACCATTTTCCTGCTTCTCTTGAAATAGTAAAAGTCTGAGAAACACAATTATAAGGGATGGATTCTTTTAATCTGAAAGTTCCCAATGTAGGAATTTTTATCTTTTTTCCCTCCGTAACTAATACCTTACCATTAGAACTATCTACTGTAAAACTACAGTTATGTTTCTTCTTTTTGAAACGAGGTAATTCTGCTTTTATTTTAGGCTCTCTCCAACGAGAAAATGCTTTTTTCAAGTCTCTAAACGCATTCTGATAGATGCGAGATGAATATTTATTTGTCCATAAATATTCTGTCTGCTTTTTAGTAATGTTTGTAAAGACTTTCTTTATAGCATCTAACCGTTTTGAGTCACTGCCAGAAATTTCGGGAATATCCCAGGTGGATTTTAGTAAAGATAGTCCATGACTGTACACAAAGCGAGAGAAGCCAGCACAGCCAGCAAAAAAGCTCTTTTCTTTGTTATTCAGCTTTAATTCTCTTTTAATTGCGTACATAGATGGCCATCGTTTCTGTTATTTTCTATTATATCTGAATCCATGCTCTATTATTGGACTTTGGATAAAAAACAATTGTTAGCTTAAATTTTACGCTAAACATATCTCCAGAGCTAAAATAGAGAATTAAGGTGATTTTAAAAACTCTCTTTCCATCTTTTTAGGGGATTTTAAATATTAAATAGCTTCATTCAGTTTCGGTTCCAATATAGATATCTAAGTAGCTTTCAGTTAGAGATTGAATGACTCGTTCTAATTCATCAATGAGATTTCTTCTAGTGAGTTTTTCTACAGCATCAATATGAGCAGAACTTCCGGCTCGTCCTAAATATTTATATTTGGTTTTTTTCTCATTATTAGTGGCCATAGGAAAAATTGATTCAGCAGCCTGTAGTTTATAATACCAGTAGATTGTTCCCTTTCCATTAACCTGATAACGAATAATATGACAATTAGCTGGTGCTACTTCCCCTTCCCGTTCAATTTTCTTTATTTTCTGTTTAAGAGAGCGAATTAGACTCTTAATTTGTTTGGCTCTCAGGTGGACATCTTGACTGGTCTTAAGTTCGGAATGTGATGACATTAGCCTTAACTGTAACAAACAACCTCTTTTGATGTTAGCGTATATATTCCGCTAATTTATAAGGTAATAAATTTTAAAAATGACCAAAAATGAAACGGCTACGTCTGTCGAGGAATTCCTGGTGTGGAGGTCTAACCTCTTCCAAGGACTAAAAGCTAGAAAAGAAACTATTATAGAATTACTCGATGCCCTCTCCAGTAACCAACAAGCTCACTCAGTCGTTGAATTGTCTCTCAATCCTTTATTTAGAAGAGATTATAACAGTTTATATAGAGGAATTCAAGAGTTTTTACCCACTCAAACTGACCCTAATTATGAACAGAGAATTGAGACTTTATTTTCAGCGGTATCGAGAACAATTCCTCCCACTTCAAAACATTATAACTTATTTGGTATTGACACAACTCCCTGTCCACGACGGTTTGCCGAAACGTTAGCGGATAAAACCTTTATTCATTACCCCAATCCAATTAAGGGAAATAAACCCATTAATATTGGACATTGTTATTCCGTTGTCTGCGCTTTACCTGACCAAATAGACACAGAAAAAGTCCCTTGGGCTGTCCCCTTATCAGGAGAGCGAGTCCCCTCTAAACATAAAGGAGTAAATCAAGGCAATCAACAACTAAAAAAATCTGGCAAAGTTCTTTATTTTCTGATAAATTATCTGTCTTAGTGGCTGATAGTGACTACAGCCAAAAGGATTTTATTGGGGAACAAGTTAAGCATGAAGACGTAGTTACTATTACAAGAGTTAGAAGTGACCGAGTTTTTTATCGTCAATTTATTCGGGACCCAAATCAAGCCAAAACTTCGGGACATCCCCGTTGGTATGGGGATAAATTTGACCTTAAAGATGACCAAACTTGGACTGAACCTGATGAAGTTCATCATGTTCCCTTTACAACGAAAAAAGGTCGTCAATTAACAGTGACTATTTCGGGATGGAAACAGATGTTAATGAGAGGAACTAAAAACTATAAAATGAACAATCACCCCTTTACTTTACTCCAGATTGTTGTCAGAGATCAAGAAAGAAATAGTATTTGGAAACCTATGTGGCTTATTGTTATTGGTTCTCGGCGCGATGAGTTAAGTTTAGTTGATTGTTATCAGTGTTATCGACAACGTTATGACATGGAACATCTTTTTCGATTTGGTAAACAAAGATTATTGATGACATCCTATTTAACTCCCGATGTACATCATGAAGAAAATTGGTTTAAACTAACACTTCTTTCTTATGTAAATTTGTGGGCTGCCAGAAAATTAGCTGTGGTTTTACCCCGTGATTGGGAACAGTATTTGAAGACTAATAAATCCATCAAAATCACCCCTAGTCTAGTTCAAAGAGACTTTTCAAGAATAATTACGACCTTGGGGACTTTCGCCAAATTTCCCAAACGTCGAGGTTTTTCTTCCGGACGTATTAAAGGTTACAAAAAAGCCCCACGAACTCGTCATGATGTTATCAAGAAAGGGAGCAAAAAATCAACTGAAAACTTAAAAGCTCCTTAGTTTTCCTCAGAATCTATAGATTAGCCCTATTTGTCAGCCAATTTTATTGACTGATACAGAGCCGATATTTTGGGATTTTAGTTTAGCGTAAAATATACGCTAACAAACTTTTTTTGTCCAAAGTCCAATCTATTATACTGGCAAGTTTCCTGGAGCAGAAGAAATATCCTAGACATTATGTACAGGTATGTCTAGAATTCTACAGGTTTTTGTCTTCTAGAAGAAACTCCTAAAATATAGTTCGGGGTTCGGAGTTCGGAGTTCGGAGGTTAGAGTTGATATGACAGATAATCAAGATATTCAAGAAAGAACATTGACTTTTGCCGTCAGAGTAGTCAAACTTTGTCGTTTTCTTCATGAGAAGGGTGGGATAGAGAGAATTCTCTCATCTCAACTTATTCGTAGTGGTACTTCCATAGGGGCTAATGTAAGAGAAGCGCAGTCTGGACAGAGTGATAGAGATTTTTTGCATAAAATGGAAATTGCTTTAAAAGAAGCCAGAGAAACGGAATATTGGCTCATTGTTTTAGTCGAGTCAGGAGGAATTAATGAAAACAAAGTAAAATCTCTTACACAAGAAATAGATGTTATTATCAGGATTTTAGTAACCATCACAAAAAACGTCAAGAAAAAACTCCGAACCCCTAACCCCTAACTCCGAACCCCTAAGAACCCCTAACTCCGAACCCCTAACTCCTAACTCCTAACTCCGAACCCCTAACCCCTAACTCCGAACTCCGAACCCCTAACTCCGAACTCCGAACTCCGAACTCCTAAAATGGGTATATTCAAGAATGTAAAATCAAAAATGCTAAACTTCCTATTCCTGATGCAGAAAATAGGATAGTTTTGTAGGGTATTTTAGTTAAATTAATACTGAGTAGTAACAAGAAATAAACATCCATAAAAACCCGAGAATAGTCTAAATAATAACCCATAATTGTCATACTGCTAAAAATAAACATGACACTATAAAAACCATTACCTATCTGCATCAATAAATTGAGTTTACGATGTTTCAGATAAATAACCAAAATAGCAGCAAAACTCAACAATAGAACGATAAACATATAAGCTTCAAATAAATTTCTGCCATTAATTCCTGATGTTAGTATAGTAATAAACTTATTAATGATTCCCAGGAAAGGAAACCCAAAATTATCTTTAACTCTCACCTTCCCAGGTAAATCTAAAAAAGTAATATAAACCGTCCAGAGAATAGGAGGAATCAACCCATATAATAAATACGTAATCTGTTTAAATCTCTTTTGTATTAAACTGGTTAAAAATAAAGCAAACCAAACAATTAATAATGTTTCTCTCGTCAAACAACCCAAACTAATAAATAAAGCTGTTAACCGATATTGTTCGTAACGATAGCAATAAAAAGAAGCAATTAAAAAGACACTACTAAATAAATCAGCAGTTCCTAAAGATAACACCATCCACACCCCAGGAATACATAAAGTAAACAGAGACTGAAATTTTGAAACATTATCAGACTTAAAATATAAATTAGTAATAGCAACTATAATGAGAATAGATAAAGCATTAATTCCCACCATAAAATAAGGAATTAAACGAGGATTACCAAAAGCTAAAACATAGCTTACCAAAGGATATAAAATACGACGATAACGATAAATAGGATGGTCTAAACTATTAACTGTTTCATGATTTTGCAAAAAAGGGTCAAAAGCTAAACTTAAAAACTGTTGACCGTCATAACCTATTTCTCCTTGATAAATCAAAGTATTTTCAGGATTCAGAAAAGGAGATAAAGGTAAAATAGACCCAATACGAAAAAAACCAGTTATGTTACTATCAAATTTAATAAAGTAGAAATATAGTGAAACAAAAATAACAACAATCAGAGCTATCAAGAGACTGATATAATTAGAAGAAGAAAATATTTTTTTATAATAGAACATCTCTTAAAATATACTATGTATGGTGAAAAATTAGTCACCTTGAATAGTTATAAAGATGACAATAATTATCAATGATAGACCCCATTGATGGCTGATTGTTCCCTTGCCATAGTCCCACTAAAGTATCTTTCTCAAAATGGACAAGGGGATCACCTTACTGTTATGATTCAATAATAATACTATTGTTGTTACCAAAATAGTTTAAAACAAAAGACTATATCATTAAAAAAGGAGAGATAAACTTGCCACACACCATTGTAACAGAAGTCTGTGAAGGCATTGCCGACTGTGCAGATGCTTGTCCCGTCGCTTGTATTCATGACGGTCCAGGGAAAAACATCAAAGGAACAGACTGGTATTGGATTGATTTTGATACTTGTATTGATTGTGGAATTTGTTTACAAGTTTGTCCAGTGGAAGGAGCGATCGCACCGGAAGAAAGACCCGACTTGCAAAAAACGCCATTTTAAGTTAAAGAAGTCAGAAATCAATGGAAAATATCTTAGAAGTCAAGGACGTTTATGCTGGATATGTCAAAGATTTAAACATCTTGCAAGGCATCAACTTTCGTATTTCTTTAGGAGAATTAGTGGCCGTTATTGGCCCTAATGGTGCCGGAAAATCCACCTTAGTAAAAACCATTTTTGGTCTCCTAAAAACAAATCAGGGTGAGATACTTTTTAAAGACAAAAATATCACCGGTCTGAAGTCTGATCAAATTGTCAAATTAGGAATGTGTTATGTTCCCCAAATCCAAAATGTCTTTGCTACCCTGAGCATCGAAGAAAATTTAGAAATGGGAGCATTTATTAGTCATGGTTCATTAAAACAGCAGAAAGAAAAAATCTACACCATGTTTCCTAAATTAGCCCAACGTCGTCGTCAAAAAGCAGGAACCCTATCCGGGGGAGAAAGACAAATGTTGGCTATGGGAAGGGCCTTAATGCTAGACCCAGATGTTTTATTATTAGATGAACCATCAGCAGCATTGTCACCCATTTTAGTTAATAGCGTTTTTGAACAAATCAAAGCCATTAACGAAACAGGAAAAGCCATCGTTTTAGTGGAGCAAAACGCCAAAAAAGCCCTGATGATGGCTGATCGGGCTTATGTTCTGGAAAATGGCTGCGATCGCTTTGAAGGCACGGGACAAGAATTACTTAACGATCCCAAAGTAGCACAACTTTATCTAGGGGCAGCCTATCAAGAATAATTAACAATTAATAATTAATAATTAATAATGTTTAACCAATAAACCATTTTGTACAAGTAAATAAGTAATAAGCACCGGTCATAATTAAGGCCACACTCCCAGTGCGAATAATGGTTTCAGAATGGCTTAATAACTTCTTACTTTGTTTAGCTAACCCTGTAAATAAACTTGCTAAAAAAATCAGCATAGTATAACCCAAGGCATAACTAACCATTGTTAAAGTGCCTAAAATCTGAGAACCACTAGCAGCAGCAGCGGCCAACACAGCGAATAATACCGGACTCGCACAGGGGGAACTAACTAAGGCAAAGGTTAAACCCACCCCATAAGGCCCAGCAACGGGAAGACTAACATTCATCTGTGGTAAAGGTATTTTGACAACTCCGATTAACCACAATCCCATCACAGCCATAATTAAGCCAACCACAATATTGATATAGCCTCGATATTCCACCATCACCAATCCAGCAAAGGAAGAAACCAAGCCAAATAAACTTAAAATGGTGACAGCACCGAGTACAAATAAACCAGCTTTGCTAAAAGCATCCCAACGGGATTTTATATTTAAGGTGCCGATATAACTGAGATTGACAGGAAGTAAGGCTAGGATACAGGGAGAAATACTAGCTAGTGCAGCTTGGCGAAAGTAATCCACCAGATTTTTACAGAAACTTTCGTGACTAGCCACGACAATGTGTTTCAATGAAACTAACGGAAGAATCTCGAAGTTGATGTCCATGATAAAAGCATTGCCAATTAACCTCTCCAACCTACAGAAAACAGTACTCCAACAAATAGTGAGAGGGACAACAAACCCCTATCGCCTTGTTAGACGAGCCAAGCTAATCTTAGCCGCAGCATCAGGAGAGAGCAATAGTTCGATTAGTCGAAGATTAGAATTAGACCGAGTACAAGTGCGTCAGTGGCGATCGCGATGGTTTGAGGAGAGAGAAAAACTGAGTGCCGCCGAAGAACAACAGGTAACGGAGAAAGCATTAATGGTCTTGATCAAAGGAATTTTAAGCGATCGCCCAAGACCTGGAACAACAAAATCCTTTACGGTCGAACAAGTAGTCCAGATTGTAGCGATCGCTTGTGAAGAATGTGAAAAATCAGACAGACCAGTGAGCCATTGGACACCTTCAGAGTTGGCGGATGAAGCCATAAAAAGAGGAATTGTCGAAAAGATTTCCCCCCGTAGTGTGGGGCGTTTTTTAAAACCCAGATTCCGCACTTCAAAATGTAGTATAAAAAAATACATAGTTTTAAAAAGTCCGAAAATCATACCTGGGCAAGAATATTTCTCTTTTCATTAAATTTTTAGGAAAAATAATCAAATTAAGAAGATTTATACTCATTGAAAACTTAGCAAGACTCAGCACAAACGAAGGAGAGTTTCCTCTTCTCATTTGATATCATTAGACTCTTATTCTTTTATTATTTTTGCTTTATCCAATTCAATTTATAGATAATATCTTTGACAAGATGCAGGTAATAAACTCAATATAAAACGCCTTTCTTCTGTTAAATTGACAATTTGTTTAACTCCGTTTAAAATCACATAATGAATACCTTGAAAACATTGAAATATCCACCTCAAAGTCGGACGCAATGTTACTTTCTCTACTTGATTATTTATTCCTTTTTTGACTCTTTTTAAACAATTTCTTAATTCTCTTTGCCCCAAGTTATAAATCAACAAACACAAAGACATTAAAAATAACATTGTTTCTATTCTTTCTGGTTTTTCAACGAAGAAACTATCAGTAAAAAATAAGGGATCTTTCAAAAATCGAAATCCTCTTTCCGTAGATTGCTGGTTTTTATAAGTTATCAGAATTTCACTAGCTTCTAATTTATTTTCCTCTACTAAGTTAGTTGCTAAAATAAATTTTCCTGCTTCTTTAGTCTTTCTACTTATCTCTTCATCTTTTTTGATGATCAGACTAATCATTTTATAAATCTTTTCCTTTTTTTTCGAGTAAGTTTCAATCAGTTCAACTTCTTTTATTTCCAACAATCTCAATTTTTTATTAATAGCTTTTAATTTATATCGAGCAGCTTGAGGATGTTCAAATTCTTCAGATTGTATTTCTTTAAGAAATTTTTGGGATTTCTTCTCTTCTTGGGAAAGTTGTTTTTCTAGTTTTTCCAAATCACTTTTCTGTCTTTTTTCACTCAAGACTATTAACCAAGTTTGCTTGATTCCACCATAAGTAACAATTTCTTCTTTCCAGGTATAACTTTCTAAATTTAGGTCACTTCTTTTTTCTTTATCTTCATCTTTTACTTCTTCCACCTCTATATTTTGCACTAATTCTTTTGCTTTTTTTATGGTCATTGGAACTCTCGTTATCCATTTTAAATGTTGGATTAGTTGGAGATTTTCTTGACCATATAAAGCACTATCACAAACCATGATACTATCAAACTTTATTTGCTTTTTGAATTCTACTAAAACTTTTCCAAATACAGCTTTATCAGATTCATTTCCATCTCCTACTCTCACAAATAATGGAATATCTCCATCTTGGCTTGTTATTAAATCCAAGACACATTGTTTTAAGTCTGGTCTATGATCCCGAGAATATCCTTTCTTAATAAAAATTGGTCTTTCTTTAATGATTTTTTCTTCTTCCTGTTTCTCTTTATCTTCTTCCCTTTTATATTCTCCATCTAAATGAAATGATGTGGAATCTAAATGGGAGTATTTAAGGTCTATTTTAAATTTTTTAATTACTTCTAAAACTACTTCAATAAAAATATCATTTAGTCCATATTTATATAATTCATCCATTACTCTCCCAATTTTATCATCATTAAGGTAATCAGTTTTAATTCTTTCTCCTAACAATTTCTCAATGGCTTTATCTTGAAAAAACTGACTGAATAAATATAGAGGTCTTGAAACAAATCCTAGTCCATTGATTAAAATAGACTTAACTACTGTACCTGCTGAGATTTTTTCTCTAACATCTATTCCTAATTTATTATTAATTATTTTGACTATTCCTATTTCATCAATTAAACCAGCTACTATCCCTAAATGGTCTAAATTTTTAACTTGTATTTCTTCTAAATAAGACATTTTTCGCTCTTTTTTTACAGAGGAAACAACTTAAGCAATTATCCCACTTTTTTGTCTTCAAGAGATTAAGAAATTATACTTAATTATTACCCCCAGGCTTGTAGTGTTTAATGCTACTTTTTGAAGTGCGGAATCTGGGTTAAAAAGAAGCGACATTACAACCACATCTCGTTCGTTACTGGTTAAATGCCAAAATTGATGATCCCTTAAAATTTAAAAAGCAAGTCAAATATATCTGTGAACTTCATCAAGAAGCTAAAACTTTGTTAGAACAAGGAATTCATTTAATTAGTACAGATGAAATGACAGGGATTCAAGCTCTTGAGAGATTATTTCCGAACAAAAGAATCAAGCCTAAACAAGTAGAAAAAATCGAATTTGAATATGAAAGACACGGAACTTTAAGCTTGATTGCGAACTGGGATGTGGCAAGAGGAAAAGTTGTTAGTCCCTCTATTGGACCGACAAGAACAGAACAAGATTTTTCTGAACATATCCAGAGAACGATTAAGATTGATGAAAAAGCAGAATGGATTTTTATTGTAGATCAACTCAACACTCATAAATCGGAAAGCTTAGTCAAATTAGTAGCAGAAAGCTGTGGAATTACTATTGATTTGGGGAGAAAAGGAAAGGAGGGGATTTTGCAATCTATGGACAGCAGAGCAGATTTTTTATCAGATGAATCTCATCGAATTCGCTTTGTTTATATTCCCAAACATACATCGTGGCTTAATCAAATTGAGTGTTGGTTTTCGATCTTAGTCAGGCGTTTACTCAAAAGAATTACTGTCCGTTCAACTGAAGAACTATCCCAAAAAATTCTCAATTTTATTGATTACTTTAATCAACATTTTGCTAAGCCGTTCGTTTGGAAATTTAAGGGCTTTAAAGATCATAAGTGACTGGTGGATTATTTTTGCTAAGCTGCACTAGTAGGCCACCAATAAAAGCTAGGGGTAATAAAACAAGAGGGTTGTTTGTATTTTGTTGGTCAAACCACTGTTGATAACGGTTTTCTACAATAGAAATTAATCTTTCAACAGGATGGCCAATAACTGTCCCTAAAGTGAGAACAAGAATTAAAGCAAGTAAACCTAATCCGAAATAAAGTAACCATTTTTTTGAGATTTTAGGACGGCCTAAATTCTTCTTTTTGGGTAATGATTTCTTTACTTGAGTCATGAAAATCTCTGTGTGACTGACAATAAGGGGGAGATGGGGAGACTGGGAGACTGGGAGATGGGGAGACTGGGTGATGGGGTGAGGAGATGACTGATAATTGATAATTTATAACTGATAACTGACTCAAAAACTTACTAATTAATAGCTTTATCCAACACCTTTTGATAGTCTTCAATATGGGGATTATTATGAAGAACTCGTCAATAAATGATAGAGAAAAGAGAAGTCTGAAGTAGAGAAAATCTCGACTAAAATCTCAGACTTCTACATTTGGCCACAATAAAATAAAATTAATTAGGGTTTGCTGAATAAAAGCAAAACCCTATTCTTTAAAAGGTTACACCCATATTCGCGATCGCAAAAAAGATCAGCTTTGTCGGCTACAAACCGCTATAATTGGTAGAAACACCTCCCAGTTGTTGGTCAAGAACAAATGTATCGAAAAGAGGAGCAACCTTTACCGCCCCCAGAAAAATTTGAATTACCTTTCGAGGGCAAATTGTCCCCCAATAATCGTTGGGTAATCATGGCAGAGTTGATACCTTGGGATGATTTTGAGGAAGAATATGCTAAACTTTTTTCAGCAGAAAAAGGTGCGCCAGCCAAACTATTTAGAATGGCATTAGGGACATTAATTATTAAGGAAAAATTAGGAACAAGTGATAGAGAAACTATAGAACAGATTAGAGAAAATCCCTATCTACAATACTTTATAGGTTTAAATTGTTATCAACAAGAGCCACCACTGGAATCTTCAATGCTAGTTCATTTTAAGAAAAGAATTGATGGAGAATTGATAAACAAAATCAATAAAAAAATAGTAAAAAGAGAAATAGACAAGAGTGATAAAGAAGTAAAAAAAAAGGATTGTCTCCAAGAAAAAGGAGAAAAAATAAAAAATAAAGGTAAACTAATTTTAGATGCGACTTGTGCGCCAGCAGACATCAAATACCCAACGGATTTAGGCATATTAAATAAAGCCAGAATTGAGACAGAAAGAATAATAGATAATCTTTATAAACCATTAAGAGTAAAATTGAGAAAAAAGCCGAGAACTTCTAGAATAATTGCTAGAAAGGAATACTTAAAAGTAGCTAAAAAACGAAAATTATCTTATCAAGAAAGAAGAAAAGCTATCGGGAAACAGTTAAAATACCTTAAGAAAAATTTAGGAAATATAGAAGACTTAATTCAAGCTGGGGCTTCCCTGGAAAATCTGAGTAAAAGACAGAAAAATTGTCTAGAGACTATCAAAAAAGTTTATGAACAACAACAGTCAATGTGGGAGAATAAGACCCAGAGTGTTCCTCAAAGAATTGTAAGTTTAACTCAACCGCATATTCGTCCAATAGTGAGGGGAAAAGCAGGAAAACCAATAGAGTTTGGAGCTAAACTCTCAGTAAGCTGTGTAGATAACTATGTGTTTCTATACAAAATAAGTTTGGAAAACTTCAATGAATCTTGTCATTTAAAAGAACAAGTAGAAAAGTATAAAGAAACGTTTGGCTATTATCCCGAATCCGTCCATGTAGATAAAATTTATCGAACTAGGGAAAACAGAAATTGGTGTAAGGAAAGAGGTATAAGAATCAGTGGTCCGAAGTTAGGAAGACCTCCGAAAAATGTCAGTGAAGAAGAAAAGAAACAAGCCCACTCCGATGAATGCTTCCGTAATGCTATTGAGGGAAAGTTTGGACAAGCTAAACGAAGATTTAGCATAAATCTCGTGATGACAAAACTCCCTGAAACCTCCATTACATCTATTGCTATTACATTTTTAGTTGTCAATCTTTCTAAACTTCTGAGGCAGCTTTTGTCGCTTTTTTTGTCCTTATTTACTAATAATAGAACAGGGAACTCATCAAACCGTCTTTCATTAATTTTGATTATACTTTAAACAATTTTTATGTACTAAGACTTATTGATTTGTCAGAAATTCTTGGTCAAAAGTGGCATAAATTTTGGAGAAACTTTTTCAGCAAACCCTAATTATCTTTGAGAAATAGCGTTATCTAATACTGAAGTATAATCACTTAAATTACTATTATTACGATCTTGACTTAATATTTCACCGTCTTCAGGGTTAACAATAGTAATACTACCTGTTTGGGATTTATTTTGAGCAAAAAAGTCTCCTAGCCCTAATTGTCTAGCCCTTGCTTCTGATTGACTAACTTTAGCTTTATCACTAACATCAAAGACAATAAAATGAGCTTGTCCTTGATATTTTTGTTTTAATTGAGACATGGTAGGTTCAATATTTTTACAAGCTGAACACCAACTAGCGTAAATGTCAACAACAAACTGGTTTTCCTTGTAATTCTCTGGCCAATGGTCCGCCAACACTTCTGCTATTAGAGCTACCTGCACAGGGATCTTTTCCGGCACAAGCATATAGTTGGGAAACAGAAACATCGTTAGAAGCAGAGGCTTTCTGATGGCTATTAGCTACCAAAGAAAAAGGAATAACAAAGCTAGTGAGACAAAGAGTTAGCCATAACGATGTAAATTTGGGGAACATAATGAAATCTCCTCTGTTTCAATTAATCTATAATGTTATTGAAAACTGTCAAGATGAGAATTAGATGAGAAGAAGATGAATGTTCCCATAATATTTTTCTCTTGTATAATTTTGAATTGTAGGAAGGGACTGAACCCGCATTTATCACAAACTGATCAGTAATCAGCTAGAGGTTAGATGTGGCTTATTTTTCAAGCGATCTCTTAAAATGGCACACTGTTATTTTTTACTCGCCCCTCAAATCAAGGTTAAACTCAGACTACATAATGGTTTGAAGTTTAGCGATCGCAGAATTTGTGAGAAATGCGGGTGAACCTCTTTTACCCTACAATGTAGAGGAAATGGTATCTTTTCTACAATATTGTGAATCAATTTTATCAACAAGGACAACTTATTGAACTAGAGATTATCGATCTCGCTAATAGTGGAGATGGAGTAGGTAAGTTAGACGGAAAGGCCATTTTTGTCCCTGATACAGTCAGTGGCGATCGCATTTTAGCCCGTGTAACCCACGTCAAGAAACAATACGCTTACGGAAAACTACAAGAAATTATCTCTTCTTCTCCCCATCGGGTTCGGCCTAGCTGCATTGTGGCTGATAAATGTGGGGGTTGTCAATGGCAGCATATTGATCCTCAATATCAACTAAAAGCCAAGGAAAACCAAGTTATTCAAGCTTTAAAACGGATCGGTGGTTTTGATAATCCTTCTGTTCTTCCCATATTACCATCACCAGATAGTTTAGGCTATCGTAATAAGGCGACTTATCCCTTAAAACGCTCCACCACGGGACGGTGCAAGCAGGATATTATCAAAGGAATACCCATCAAATTATTAACTTAAATCAGTGTCCCATCCAAGATACTCGTCTTAATCCTATTTTGGCTGAAGTTAAACAAGATATACAGGCACAAGGTTGGAGTATTTACAACGAAAAAACAGGCACAGGAAAGTTAAGACATTTAGGGTTGCGTATCGGTAAAAAAACAGGAGAAATTTTTTTAACTCTTGTCAGTAGCAGCAAAAAAATCCCTAATTTTCAAGAACAAGCAGAAATTTGGTTACAACGTTATCCTAATTTAGTGGGAGTCTCCATTAATTATAATCCCCATCAAGGTAACAAGATTTTTGGTCTGGAAACTTTTAATTATGTTGGTCGTCATCATCTCATAGAAGAATTTGGTCAACTTCACTTTCAACTAAGCTCTGATACATTTTTTCAAGTTAACACCGAAGCAGCAGAAATATTATTGAGTGTACTTTTAGAAAAATTGTCCTTGACAGTTGAAAAAACCCTAATTGATGCTTATTGTGGAGTGGGAACATTTACCTTACCTTTAGCTCAAAAAGTTGCTCAAGCTGTGGGTATTGAGAATAATCAAAATTCAATAACACAAGCTGAAAATAATGCCAAAATTAATGGCATTGATAATATTAAATTTTATACAGGAAATGTAGAAAATATTTTACCATTCCTTAATATTTTTCCTGATATTGTAGTTCTTGATCCACCCAGAAAAGGTTGCGATCGCAGTGATT
>Ga0064013_1024_pt1 | contig 110455 bp, 97 predicted proteins | sample CrowatWCoCulture_FD_61583 | JGI IMG/M metagenome (GOLD analysis project Ga0064013, IMG submission 61583) | Marine cyanobacteria communities from the University of California, Santa Cruz, USA, analyzing cyanobacterial DNA methylation -... | ecosystem: Host-associated > Microbial > Bacteria >...
GAAAAGATAATGAACTTATTCCATACTTAGAAAAAAAATTATCTAAAAAATCCATGACAGTTAGGGACTATATGGGAATAAACTGGGAATAGAGTATTATTATCGACATCCTAGAAGTTATAAAAGAAGAGGGATTTTCAGTATTGATGAACCCAGTCCAACCATACGAGGTGTTAATAGACCGATTCCTAAAACCTATCAAAAACATCCTGGTGATGTTGTTCCCTTATCGTCCAATGTTCGTCCTTTAACTACTCAGGAAAGAAGTTATATTCAAACGTTCCCTGATAACTTTATTTGGGAAGGTTCAAAAAAAATTTAGAGCAAATGATTGGTAATGCAGTTCCTGTTAAACTAGCTGAATATGTAGCTAATGCTATCCTTGATTATGTTTCTACTTCAAACATTATTAAAGTTCAACAGCTAAGCTTACCTATATTCTAAAATTGAGGATTAAGAAAATGAGCAATAAAAAATGGTTTATTTTAATGATAGTAGCTGTTTTAGGTTCATGTAATGGTTCATGGTTTGCAAGAGGATTGTATGATGAATTAATGTTTTATAAAGGGTATGTTCATCTAATCAACGGAACTAAAGAGCAAAAAAACATTGAGCTAATTTTCCCATCAGGAGAATAAAGAAAGGCAAACATCCATCCTGGTAAGTCGAGGACTTTTTTTGTTTTAAATACAGGTGAAGGTTCCATAACCGTTAACTTGGACGGTCAAGAGATTGATAAAGTTGGATATGTGGTAGTTCCTAACTCTCCCATAGCCATTGTAGCCATGGAGGATAGAGCAATCTTCTCGATCATATCGATTCAAAGATAAGCTTCAGAACACAGATTTTCTAGATATCTCCACAATCACTAATTTTTACTGAATTAAATTTGACGGCTGAACAGATTTTTCAGGCTGAAAAATGAGGATTAATGAAAAAATGACTCAAACCCCCATTCTCTGCTTAAAACAATCATAACTCCTAACTCCTAACTCCTAACTCACCTTTCTAGATATCCTCACCTAAATTACCTAAACTTCCACACCTTACCCCTATCCCTTAAGAAAAACTTTCCCATTCTTTGACCTAAACCCTTAGCACTCGTAGCATAAGAGTGCTAAATTAACATAAGTGGGAAAAAGGCAACCCTGGTCTGAATCATTGCCAGAAGTCCCATCATGAAGGCGTTATAGGAGTAACTAGACAAATATGGCAAAAATTGTCTCATTTAGTGATGAATCCAGACGCGCATTAGAACAAGGGGTTAACGCCCTCGCTGATGCCGTCAAAATTACCCTTGGTCCCAAAGGCCGCAACGTATTGTTAGAGAAGAAATTTGGCGCACCCCAAATTGTTAACGACGGAATCACCGTTGCTAAAGAAATTGAATTAGAAGATCCCCTCGAAAATACAGGGGCAAGATTAATCCAAGAAATCGCCTCTAAAACCAAAGAAGTGGCTGGAGATGGAACTACTACTGCCACAGTTATTGGTCAAGCTTTGATCAAAGAAGGACTCAAAAACGTCATTGCCGGGGCTAACCCTGTGGCCTTACGTCGTGGTATGGAAAAAACCATGGCTTATTTAGTCCAGGAAATCGAAAATATTGCTAAACCTGTAGAAGGGGCAGCGATCGCCCAAGTTGCCACCGTTTCTTCTGGTAACGACCAAGAAGTGGGTGACATGATCTCCTTGGCCATGGATAAAGTCACCAAAGACGGCGTTATCACCGTAGAAGAATCTAAGTCTCTTAATACCGAGTTAGAGGTAGTTGAAGGGATGCAGATCGATCGCGGTTATATCTCTCCTTATTTCATCACCGATCAAGAACGGCAACAAGTGGAATTTGAAGATGCCTTAATCTTGATCACCGATAAAAAAATTAGTGCGATCGCCGATTTGGTCCCCATTTTAGAAAACGTTGCCCGTGCAGGTAAACCTCTATTAATCGTCTCCGAAGACATAGAAGGGGAAGCCCTAGCCACTCTGGTAGTCAATAAAGCCAGAGGTGTCTTAAATGTGGCTGCGATTAAAGCCCCTGCTTTCGGACTGAGACGTAAAGCTATCTTACAAGATATTGCCATTCTCACCGGAGGTAGCCTGATCTCAGAAGATGTGGGCTTAAGTCTGGAGACAGTGGACTTGGATATGTTGGGACAAGCTACCAAGATCAATATTTCCAAAGATAACACCACCATCGTTGCTAACACCGATGATAGGGTAAAAGCAGCAGTGGACAAACGTATTGACCAACTACGTAGAGAACTGGCCGCTACTGATTCCAGTTACGATACAGAACAACTACAAAAACGCATCGCTAAGTTAGCCGGTGGGGTAGCTGTTATTAAGGTAGGGGCTGCCACAGAAACGGAATTAAAGGATCGTAAACTACGGATCGAAGATGCCCTCAACGCTACTAAGGCAGCCGTAGATGAGGGTATCGTCCCTGGAGGTGGTACTACCTTAATTCACTTAGCTTCTAAGGTGGCTGAGTATAAAGATAGCCTCACCAATGCTGAAGAAAAAGTGGCTGCTGATCTCGTAGCCAAGGCATTAGAAGCCCCCTTACGCCAGTTAGCAAATAATGCTGGTTTAGAGGGTTCTGTAATTGTTGAAAAAGTCAGAGAAAGCGACTTTAACATCGGTTACAACGCCATTACCGGTGAGGTTGAAGACATGATTTCTGCCGGTATTATTGACCCTGCTAAGGTGGTTCGTTCCGCTTTACAAAATGCTGCTTCTATTGCTGGTATGGTTTTAACCACAGAAGCTTTAGTGGTTGAAAAACCCGAACCAGAAGCCCCCGCAGCCCCTGATATGGGCGGCATGGGCGGCATGGGCGGCATGGGCGGCATGGGCGGCATGGGCGGCATGGGCGGCATGGGTATGGGCTTCTAAAAGCTTTTATCCCTCGTTCATTCACCATGAAACCTTGCAAGAGACGCTATAGTTAGCGTCTCTTTGCATTTTTTCTAAAAAGCTTTTGAGTTATAGCAGTACAAAAAAAGATTAGGAAATACTGTAACCCAGATTCCGCACTTCAAAATGTAGTATAAAAAAATACATAGTTTTAAAAAGTCCGAAAATCATACCTGGGCAAGAATATTTCTCTTTTCATTAAATTTTTAGGAAAAATAATCAAATTAAGAAGATTTATACTCATTGAAAACTTAGCAAGACTCAGCACAAACGAAGGAGAGTTTCCTCTTCTCATTTGATATCATTAGACTCTTATTCTTTTATTATTTTTGCTTTATCCAATTCAATTTATAGATAATATCTTTGACAAGATGCAGGTAATAAACTCAATATAAAACGCCTTTCTTCTGTTAAATTGACAATTTGTTTAACTCCGTTTAAAATCACATAATGAATACCTTGAAAACATTGAAATATCCACCTCAAAGTCGGACGCAATGTTACTTTCCCTACTTGATTATTTATTCCTTTTTTGACTCTTTTTAAACAATTTCTTAATTCTCTTTGCCCCAAGTTATAAATCAACAAACACAAAGACATTAAAAATAACATTGTTTCTATTCTTTCTGGTTTTTCAACGAAGAAACTATCAGTAAAAAATAAGGGATCTTTCAAAAATCGAAATCCTCTTTCCGTAGATTGCTGGTTTTTATAAGTTATCAGAATTTCACTAGCTTCTAATTTATTTTCCTCTACTAAGTTAGTTGCTAAAATAAATTTTCCTGCTTCTTTAGTCTTTCTACTTATCTCTTCATCTTTTTTGATGATCAGACTAATCATTTTATAAATCTTTTCCTTTTTTTTCGAGTAAGTTTCAGTCAGTTCAACTTCTTTTATTTCCAACAATCTCAATTTTTTATTAATAGCTTTTAATTTATATCGAGCAGCTTGAGGATGTTCAAATTCTTCAGATTGTATTTCTTTAAGAAATTTTTGGGATTTCTTCTCTTCTTGGGAAAGTTGTTTTTCTAGTTTTTCCAAATCACTTTTCTGTCTTTTTTCACTCAAGACTATTAACCAAGTTTGCTTGATTCCACCATAAGTAACAATTTCTTCTTTCCAGGTATAACTTTCTAAATTTAGGTCACTTCTTTTTTCTTTATCTTCATCTTTTACTTCTTCCACCTCTATATTTTGCACTAATTCTTTTGCTTTTTTTATGGTCATTGGAACTCTCGTTATCCATTTTAAATGTTGGATTAGTTGGAGATTTTCTTGACCATATAAAGCACTATCACAAACCATGATACTATCAAACTTTATTTGCTTTTTGAATTCTACTAAAACTTTTCCAAATACAGCTTTATCAGATTCATTTCCATCTCCTACTCTCACAAATAATGGAATATCTCCATCTTGGCTTGTTATTAAATCCAAGACACATTGTTTTAAGTCTGGTCTATGATCCCGAGAATATCCTTTCTTAATAAAAATTGGTCTTTCTTTAATAATTTTTTCTTCTTCCTGTTTCTCTTTATCTTCTTCCCTTTTATATTCTCCATCTAAATGAAATGATGTGGAATCTAAATGGGAGTATTTAAGGTCTATTTCAAATTTTTTAATTACTTCTAAAACTACTTCAATAAAAATATCATTTAGTCCATATTTATATAATTCATCCATTACTCTCCCAATTTTATCATCATTAAGGTAATCAGGTTTAATTCTTTCTCCTAACAATTTCTCAATGGCTTTATCTTGAAAAAACTGACTGAATAAATATAGAGGTCTTAAAACAAATCCTAGTCCATTGATTAAAATAGACTTAACTACTGTACCTGCTGAGATTTTTTCTCTAACATCTATTCCTAATTTATTATTAATTATTTTGACTATTCCTATTTCATCAATTAAACCAGCTACTATCCCTAAATGGTCTAAATTTTTAACTTGTATTTCTTCTAAATAAGACATTTTTCGCTCTTTTTTTACAGAGGAAACAACTTAAGCAATTATCCCACTTTTTTGTCTTCAAGAGCTTAAGCAATTATACTTAATTATTAACCCCAGGCTTGTAGTATTTAATGCTACTTTTTGAAGTGCGGAATCTGGGCTGTAAGGTGGGCATTGCCCACCCTACGGGCTTGTGCTAAAAAGCTTTTGAGTTATTGTTATACTAATATTTAGCCTCTGCTAAATCTGCATTGAATTTATCGCACCAGAGTGTTACTTCATTGTATTTATCTGGGTTAAAATCGAATGGTAAACGATAGATTTGTTTTCCTTGATCTAAATTTAAGCCAGAAAATAAAGTGTCTTCACTGAATTCATCATTTAGAGAAAACCCTATTTTTGGATCTGGTGCGCCATCAAATTTAAAATTATCTTGAAGAACTAAATAATGAATTTCTCCTTTTTTAATTATTTGAAATTCTCCACTTACTGTATGGCCACCTTGTCCAATAAAGCTACCGGTTTCGATTAATTGTCCTCCCCTCAAAATATCTTCTGCTTTTACTAATGTGGGACTCATCGCAATAGTTAATGCTGACAATAGCCAAATTACTTGTTTCATCATTTTACCCATTAATTGTAAGTTTTTTTTCAATAAAACTTATGTTGATTGATTTGATGTTTTTAGTATGTTGGATTTATCTGAGAATTTCATGACTCAATTGTGAATTAATCCTGAGAATTTGTTAGATTAGAGATGCTAATACTGGTCAGTTAAGAAAAATTGTCTGTTGAGACAAGCTTTCTTGAGCAGGGGATGCAGGGGGAGCAGAGGGAGAAAATGGGACTTCCTCCTCTGCGTCCCTTAATTAGAGCGTTTCGAGCTTAACCGAGCAGTATTGTGAGGTACACTTAATATCTAACTCCTAACTCCTAAAACTAGAAAACTGTGTACCTGACAAGTATGAAAAATACTATATTAAGTATTATTATTTTGTAAATTTTTAATTGTTTATGGATAAACAAGAGTTATTAAAGATTATTGAGAAAGCTAGGGGTGAAGAGTGGGAAGAACTTGATTTAGCAGGGAATGAGTTGACGGAACTTCCGCCAGAGATTGGTTCTTTAGTTAAGTTGAAACGCTTGATTTTAGGGAAATGGGATTCAAAAAAAGTTGAATTGATAGGTAATAATATTAGTTTTTTACCAAAGGAAATCGGACAATTAACTGCTCTTCAACAACTCTACCTCAGTGGAAATCAACTAACAGAGATACCAGCAGAAATCGGACAATTAACTTCTCTTCAACAACTCTACCTCAGTGGAAATCAACTAACAGAGATGCCAGCAGTAATCGGACAATTAACTGCTCTTCAAATACTAAACCTCAGTAGAAATAAACTAAAAGAGATACCAGCAGAAATCGGACAATTAACTTCTCTTCAAATACTAAACCTCGGTTTAAATGAACTAAGAGAGATACCAGTAGTAATCAGACAGTTAACTTCTCTTCAAGAACTCAACCTCATTAGAAATCCTTTGGTAAACCCACCGATTGAAGTTGCTAACCAAGGAATACAAGCAATTCGCAATTATTTCCGTCAAATAGAAAAAGGAAAAGATACACTTTTTGAAGCAAAACTGATTATTGTTGGGGAAGGAGGGGTAGGAAAAACAACATTAGCGAGGAGAATTAATAATCCTAAGTGTCCCTTACCTGAAGAAAAAGAATCTACCCAAGGAATTGATATTCAACAATGGAATTTTGTTATGGAAGGACAAGAAAAAGACTTTCGGGTGAATATTTGGGACTTTGGAGGACAAGAAATTTATCATGCGACCCATCAATTTTTCTTAACCAAACGGTCAGTTTATGCAGTGGTTGCCGATAATCGCCAAGAATCGCCCAATTTACCTTATTGGTTAGAAATAGTTGAATTACTCAGCAATAAAAGTCCTGTTTTGTTAATAAAAAATGAGAAAAAAGATCAAAAAGTTCAAATTAACGAAAAAGAATTAAGAGCAAGATTTGAGAATATTAAAGAGTCTTTACCCACGAACTTTGCTGCTGACAATCGTGGTTTAACGGATATTATTAATAACCTAAAATTTCAATTACAACAATTACCCCATGTAGGAACGACTTTACCAAAAACTTGGATTAATATTCGGAATGAATTAGAAAGACTTTTTAAAGAAGAACGAAAAAATTATATTTCTTTGAATGAGTATTATAAAATTTGTGAAGATATGAAAGTAACAGACAGAACTTTTCAACTAGAAATCAGTCAATTTTTACATGACATTGGGGTAATTCTACATTTTCAAGATGACCCAATATCTACTTTATATAATACAGTGATTCTTAACCCAGAGTGGGGAACCGATGCAGTGTATAAAGTATTAGATGAACCGACAGTTATTAATCAACTAGGACGATTTAATAACACAGATTTAGGCAATATTTGGAATGAAGCTAAATATGAAACAATGCAACCACAATTATTAGAATTAATGCTGAAATTTAAGTTATGTTATGAACTACCCAAGGAGAAGAATACTTATATCGCACCTCAACTATTAACCAAAGAACCCCCTGAATATGAATTTAATACCACCCAGAATTTACAATTAAAATATGAATATGAATTTTTGCCCAAAGCAATCATTATCCAGTTTATTGTGGAGATGTCCCGTTTAATTGATGAATCGAAAGTTTGGCAAAAAGGAGTCGTCTTAAAAAGAGAATCCAATGGACAGATAACTTATGCGGAAATAGTGGAAAGTTATAACCGAAGAGAAATTAATATTAGATTGGATGGAGAGGATAAAAGAGAATTCTTAGGAATTATTACGAACAAACTGGAAGAAATTCATGAAAGCTATAATCAATTACAAGTTAAAGCGTTAATTTCCTGTAATTGTGAAGTTTGTAAGGATAGTCAAAAACCGTATCTTCATTCGTTACCCGTCTTAAAAAATTTCTTAAACAAAAATAAGACAGAAGCGCAATGTCAAAAAAGCGGAATTCTAGTACCTATTTGGAACTTAATTGGTGAGATAATTGGGGAAGATATTTACAAAAGAATTACCAGTGAACGAGAAAGAATTACTAATCAAACTAATAATTTTTTTAATGATTCTCCATCAACTGAGTCACCTAATCCACCTGAATCACCTCAGCCAACCCCTCTACATCCTATAGAGAGACGTAATTTACAAGTTGGAATTATAGTATCAATACTGACTCTAATAGTAACATTTTGTGGATTAGTTTTTACTAATATCTGGAATCCTTTTAAACCATCTAACAACAATAATCAAAATCAGCAAACTAAACCATCACTAACACCATCACCGACACCATCACCATCACCATCACCATCACCTAGTCAACCATAACTCTTACCATTGAACTTATAGTTAATTCAAAAGATGTTTATATTGTAGGGGTCAACGGCCGTTGACCCCTACGGGGATGTATACCTGGAGTTTAGGAAATTGGTATTATCTTGCTTATAATTTAATCAAAGTAACTGCAATATTTCCTGAGAAACAAACGTCTACATCTGTTCCTTTTGAATGTTCCCTGTTGGCGTATTCTCCATAATAATAACACAAGTCTCCTTCCACTCGATAATTAACTGGTAAAGGATGGGTACTACCTTGACAAAAAATAATTTTAGGTTCTGGGGAACTTGTTTCTAAATGAGGTAAGTTAACGTTCCAAAAACTACCCGTTTCTAAGGTTTTATCCCAAAGAAAGTCTAACACTTTTTCTGTCCATTTGGTAGCTAATTCCCAGTTAATTGTTAAGGGACGTTTAATCCAATGAGAAATTGCAATACCAGGAATACCGTGCATTGCTGCTTCTCTAACTGCTGCTACAGTTCCAGAAATATAGACATCAACACCTAGATTTCCTCCTGCATTAATTCCAGAAAGAACCCATTTAGTATGTTTATTAAGGTGTTTTACGGCAATTCTAGTACAGTCTGCTGGCGTACCATCTATTGCGTATTCTGTCAAGGAACGCTTATCTATATGAATGGGTTTTTGGGTGGTGACACGGTGTCCACAACCGGAATGGGGTTCTTTTGGGGCAACAATAATTCCCTCTCTTCCTAATGCTTTTGATAAGGCACGAATTCCAGGGGCATCAATACCGTCATCATTGGTTAAAATAATTGTCATAATAATATTTTACTGCTTAGTTTTTTGAGTGAATAAATAAATATCATCTTTCTTATATTTTAAATTAAAATTATCATTTTGTCCAACCTTTTCTTTGATTGTTTCGATTAATTCTGGAGAACTTTCTCTCCCTGGATGTCGTTGATTTAATAAGATGTAATTGAATTGGTTAAAATCCCAAGATTCTGATCCATTTTCGGCTAATTTTATTATAGCACGTTGACTTAAATGGGGAGCAATATAAGTGGATGTTAAGACATTTCCTTGAGTCGAAATTTTACTAATTGCTTCTTTTGTTGCTTTCCAAGTATCTACAGATTCTAAATAACGAGAGGGAAAATAACCGTATTTAGCTAATGCTAAAAAACAAATTAATGACCAAGTTATTATATATTTATTTTGGCGAAACCAACTTTTTTTTGCTGATACAGTCATGATTAATACAACCATTAAAAAAGGAATAATGGGTAAAGAATATTGATGTAATAAATCTTTTTGTAGAATATTTTGAGATAACAAGTTCATTGCTAAAGTAGGAACTGCACTAATTAAAGGTGCAATATATTGCCAAGATAATCCCCAAATCACAGGTATTAATAATAGTAGTAAATATTCTAAATTGGGTAAATTAAATAATCCTTGTAATAATAACCAAGGTTTAAAGATTAAGTTTTGAGCAATTTCAGCAAAAGAATTACCTAGATAATTAAATCTTTCCAAATGACGACTAATATTAGCACTATTGTCACTAAAAATAGGAATAATTAAACGGGTACTAATAATAAACCAACTTAATCCTAACCCCATAGCAATAGATCCTAATTGCTGCTTTTTTTGAAAACAAAATAACCATAAACCCATAAATATTATTGTTAAAGATAAGACACTTTTACAACTTAAAGTTATTATAATAGCGAATATAAATAATATTATACTGTTCTCAAAAGCTCCTAAAATTGCCCACAAAATCGAAGAAACAGCAATAACATCGGGGTGAAAGTCAAATAAATTAATATTAAATATTAAAGGATAGAGTAGATAAACGATACTAATAGTTAATGATTTTGATGGAGTTAAACCATGATATTGACTTAAATAATAGATGGGTAATGCACCAAAACTTAAAACAAATGCTTGTATTAATAATAACCAATAAACAGAAGGATAAATTTTGTAAAATAAGGCTAAAGGATAAAAAATCAATGCAGCATGATCACCTAAGATATGAATGTTTAAGAAAGAAGAAATTGGGTTTTCTCCTTTACTGATTAAATAAACTGCTTGATCAAAAATAGCCAAATCCCAAGCAGTTGATTGAAATAAAATATGTTTTAAACTACTACAAATAAAAAGAATCACAATACTTATTTCAATTATGACTAAGATTGAAATAGGTTTTAAATAAGATAATTTCATTTATTTTTTAGATATAAGTTATTACTAATTAGCGTAAGTATCATCTACTTTTTTAGGAGGTAAATAACCTGATTGGATCGGAAAAGGAATTTCAATAACTTCTGCTTTATACCGTTTATGAAGTTCTTTTAAAAACTGATGTCTTATTTCTAAATGTTCAAAAAATTCTTGTTCATAAATGGTCAAGTAAATAGTGAGATTAATGCTAAAGTAATCAAATTGATTATAACGAATAAACGGTTTGTTAAGATCTTCTTCGTTGGATTCTTCCAGAGATTCATATTCTATAACTCTGTTTTCTAAAAGGCTATTTGCTACTTCTAAGGTTATTCTTTCTACAGTCTCTAAATCACTATTATAGTCCACATCTAGGGTAACAGGAAGGACAAAAAATTTATTAGGTAAGCTAAAGTTTTTGAAACTTCCTGAGAGTATTTTAGAGTTAGGAAGAACTAATAAATTATCGGTTATTTCTTGTAAGACAGTATATTTTAATTCCACATCAACAACATAACCACTTTCTCCACTCGCTAAGCGAATATAGTTCCCTGGTTGTACCTTTCCTGACATAACAATACTAACCCCAGATATCAAGTTTGTTAAGGGACTTTGCAACGCTAAACCAAGAGAGACACCACCCACTCCCAATGCAGTTAATAAAGGGGTTATTTGAATACCAATGGATTGTAATATGATTAAAACACCAAGACTATAAATAACAACTTTGGTGAGTAATTCAAATAAGGAGGTTAAGGGAGAAATTCCTTGTTCATTAGTGGTATAAGCTTTTAGTAACCCTACTAATAAACGAGAAACAATAAGGGTTGCTGAAGCGAGAAATGTAGCAATGAGAAACTTATTGATAATAAGCTGAATAGCTGGAGGAATGGGATAAATGTTTGTAGCAACTGCTACCCCTCCCAACGAAAACCAGAGAATACTAAATCCTTGAATGGAATCAATGATAATTGTGTCGTATTTCCAGTGAGTTTTAGCAGCAAGTTTTTGTATATTTTTAATCACTCGCTTTTCAAAGACAATTCCTAGAATAAACCCACAGAGAATGGCCAGCAAGGGACCAACCATTTTGATAACATCTTGTATAGTGATATTAAAGGAAAAGTTCATAATTTTAAATCCTCTAACTTTCTGAAGATTATAATACTGAATCCATAATTTATCAAGGTGATTTTTATAGACTAGGTGAGTTCGGAGTTCGGAGTTCGGAGTTCGGAGTTCGGAGTTCGGAGTTATAATTTTTTTAAGGAGATAATGAAGGTTTTAGTCTTCTCATTTGAGTCAGTTTTCTAGAAATTTCCTTATATCGAACTCAAGTATAGACTATATCACTATGTATTCTGTTTAACAGGTTAAATAAATTTTTCGTATCTCAGAATGATATTATTTATTGTTAACGAATATTTGGTAATTTTAGTTTTTTATGTTCCTCTGTTACACAATTATTTTCTAGTTTAGGGGGCAAAACTTGCCGATGTTTACGAAAATTTAGGGGCAACAATCGATAATATGGGAGAGGATTAGGTAATTCTATATGAGAATGTTTACTATTTATTTTTTCTGCTAACTCTAAATCGAAAGTATAACTATCTTTGGTCTGGGTATCCATTAGTTCAATTGTACAGTTCACCGGATAGTAATGATGGGTTGTGATAGTAAAAGAAGCATGGGTTAGATGGTATCCTCTTTGGGTTTCTAGGATTAATTCCCCAACGAGAAAATCGTGATCAATATCATCGGGAATAACTAAAGTATGGTTAAAGCGATAGGGTAATTTTTCCTCTGACAATGGGTAATCAACTCTCAGTAAAGTTTCGTCGCTTTCGGGATCAATTAATTCATAACGTAGTTTAGCGTTTACAGCAATTTCTCCCTGTATATCGCCTATGTCTATTCTTCCCGATAAATTAATTCTTTCTCCTGCATTAATAATAAAGTTATCTTCTTCTAAACTAATCTCAGGTGAAGGGGTTGTTTTTAAAGGATGCTCATTTATTTGACTCTCTTGTTGTTGCTGTTTATTGTTTAATTCAATTTCTGTTTTCTCTTGTAATAGTTTTTCTAATTGGTCTAAATACTCTTGTGCTTTATTATACTTAGTTATTTGAGCTTGTGATGTACCAGGAGAATTAGGCAACGAATTTTGTTTAGCAATGGGTAATATATTTAGATTAATGCTTTCTCTCCAACCTTCTCCTAACAACTCTGAGAAAATATCTCCATAACAAGAAACACGCAAAGAGGTTCCGGGGTTTAATTCTGTAAAGGGGACAATCATCACTAACCCCTGGGAATTAATACGACGTTGATGATATAGTTGCTCTTGATCTGGGGTGCTGATATGAACATCAACCAGACTATTATAACGGTTCGATTTCGCTAAGATGCGGTATTTTCCTGGTTCTAATTCTAAGTTAGAAGAATTAGCAGGATACCATTTAATATCATCATATTTTTGGATCAAAAATTCCCAGGATGTCATGGTCTTTAGGGTGTGGAGTAGCTCATTATTTTGTATGTCTGTTCAGTTGTTCTTTAAGTTCCCCAACTTGATTAAATAATTCGCTTTGTGTCATTGTTTGTTGTTCTTTGCTTTGCAACCATTTCAGTTGCACTGTCTGATTAACTGCTTCTTCCTCTCCCAACACAAGACAAGCGATCGCCCCACTACGATCAGCCCGCTTAAACTGCTTACCAAAGGCACTCCCACTCATGTCTAATTCAACGGTTAATCCCTCTGCACGTAATTTTTGGGCCAAAAGTAACCCCTGTGCTTCTGCTGCTTCTCCTCGGGAAACTACATAGATATCGGGGGAGGTTTGGGGAGAGGGTTGTAATTTTTTGAGCAGGATAATTAATCTTTCCATACCAATGGCCCAACCGACGGCCGGGGTTGGGTTTCCTCCTAACTCTTCCACTAACCCGTCATACCTTCCCCCACCACATACCGTTGCTTGGGCCCCTAAATCATCGGAAATGATCTCAAATGCAGTATGGGTATAGTAATCTAAACCTCTGACTAAACAAGGGTTGATGTTGTATTCAATGCCAAGATCCGTTAACAGTTGTTGCACTTGGTCAAAATGTTTTTTGGAAGCATCTCCTAAATATTCCAAGATGCTAGGAGCATTTTCATTAATTTCTTTGGTGCGTTTGGCTTTACTATCGAGTATGCGTAGGGGGTTTTTCTCTAAGCGATCTTGAGAGTCGGGATCTAATTCTTCCTTGTAGGGGAGAAAATAGTTAACTAATGCTTCTCTGTAGTTTTGTCTATCATTGCGATCGCCGACGGAATTAATATCTAGTTTCAAACTTTGTAGTCCTAAAGTTTTCAAGATATCTGTAGCTAAGGCAATGACTTCTACATCTGCGCGAGGATCACCAGTACCGATTAACTCTAACCCTATTTGATGAAACTGTCTTTGACGGCCTGCTTGGGGTCTTTCGTAACGAAACATGGGGCCAAAATACCAAAGACGTTTTACTCCACCGGCAGCGTATAAGTTATTTTGTAAGTAAGCACGGACAACTCCTGCTGTACCTTCGGGACGTAAAGTTAAAGAGCGATCGCCTCTATCCCTGAAAGTATACATTTCTTTGCCCACCACATCCGTTGCTTCTCCTATCCCTCTCTCAAATAAAGAGGTTTGCTCAAAAATAGGGGGACGTATTTCATAGTACATGGCACGACTGAGTATTTGTGTCGCAACAGTTTCTACATATTGCCAGTATCCGATCTCTTCTGGCAGAATATCTTTCGTTCCTGGTGGTGTTTGTATAGTACCCATTGGGGTGTGTTTTGCCTAAAAATTTCCTAAGCTCGATGATAACTTGTTTTGAGCAACATCAGCATTGACCATCTGAGCATTGTCCCAGAAGTCCTCATCTAATTCAGGAATATCTGAGTAGTCTATATCTTCATCAGAAAGTTCGTCTAAACGAGATAATTGTTCTTTACTCAGTTGAGCTTTTTTGTGAGGATCGGGTGTGTAGTTAACGGTTGTCATAACGTTTTACCTCTCTACTGTTAGCTTTTCTTGCTGAAATCAAACGAATTACTGAACCTCTGATGGTTTGACATACTCCCCCGTTACAACGTAGTTTAACGGGGGATTCTCTCCACATCACTGCTAGAAATTCCTTGTTCAACGAGACAACTTAGATTATCAATGTTGCCATTAACAATCCAGAGGTCGGACTCTCCCAAGGCGTTTGGGTCGGTTTCTGTATGCCCTACAGTACCGTTGAGATGTTCTCCCAAGTATTTCAAACCCTTCTTGATTCAGCGCGGTCTTGGGGGTTTCCCCCAAGACCGCGCTGAATCGCTTTTTAAGAATATTAATTGCTGCGTTATGATCCCTATCTAAGACTGTTTTACAGTTTGGACATTGATGAGTTCTGGTACTTAATGATTTTTGAACTCTTGTGCTACAAACTGAACAGTCTTGAGTAGTGAAATGGGGAGGCACAGCAATACAAACGATGCGATAAATCTTGGCAAAATAATTCAACCACTCCGTGAATTGATACCAAGAAGCATCAGAAATTGATTTAGCAAGTTTACGGTTCTTTACTAAGTTTCTAATCTTTAAAGCCTCGTAGACCACCAGATCGTTAGACTGGACTAACGCCAAAGCATCCTTAATTGCTCTGTCTTTACGTTGTCTTGATACCTTAAGATGAAGCTTGGCAACTTTAACCCGTTGCTTGGTAATTGCTCACCGCAATAAAGAATCTGTCTTGACAACATAAAGGTAAAATCGGGGATTTTTATGTATAGTGGGGGTTATGACCACAAATGCTACCATTGATTCAAAGCTAGTGCAGCTTGGCGAAAGTAATCCACCAGATTTTTACAGAAACTTTCGTGACTAGCCACGACAATGTGTTTCAATGAAACTAACGGACGAATCTCGAAGTTGATGTCCATGATAAAAGCATTGCCAATTAACCTCTCCAACCTACAGAAAACAGTACTCCAACAAATAGTGGGAGGGACAACAAACCCCTATCGCCTTGTTAGACGAGCCAAGCTAATCTTAGCCGCAGCATCAGGAGAGAGCAATAGTTCGATTAGTCGAAGATTAGAATTAGACCGAGTACAAGTGCGTCAGTGGCGATCGCGATGGTTTGAGGAGAGAGAAAAACTGAGTGCCGCCGAAGAACAACAGGTAACGGAGAAAGCATTAATGGTCTTGATCAAAGGAATTTTAAGCGATCGCCCAAGACCTGGAACAACAAAATCCTTTACGGTCGAACAAGTAGTCCAGATTGTAGCGATCGCTTGTGAAGAATGTGAAAAATCAGACAGACCAGTGAGCCATTGGACACCTTCAGAGTTGGCGGATGAAGCCATAAAAAGAGGAATTGTCGAAAAGATTTCCCCCCGTAGTGTGGGGCGTTTTTTAAAAAGAAGCGACATTACAACCACATCTCGTTCGTTACTGGTTAAATGCCAAAATTGATGATCCCTTAAAATTTAAAAAGCAAGTCAAATATATCTGTGAACTTCATCAAGAAGCTAAAACTTTGTTAGAACAAGGAATTCATTTAATTAGTACAGATGAAATGACAGGAATTCAAGCTCTTGAGAGATTATTTCCGAACAAAAGAATCAAGCCTAAACAAGTAGAAAAAATCGAATTTGAATATGAAAGACACGGAACTTTAAGCTTGATTGCGAACTGGGATGTGGCAAGAGGAAAAGTTGTTAGTCCCTCTATTGGACCGACAAGAACAGAACAAGATTTTTCTGAACATATCCAGAGAACGATTAAGATTGATGAAAAAGCAGAATGGATTTTTATTGTAGATAAACTCAACACTCATAAATCGGAAAGCTTAGTCAAATTAGTAGCAGAAAGCTGTGGAATTACTATTGATTTGGGGAGAAAAGGAAAGGAGGGGATTTTGCAATCTATGGACAGCAGAGCAGATTTTTTATCAGATGAATCTCATCGAATTCGCTTTGTTTATATTCCCAAACATACATCGTGGCTTAATCAAATTGAGTGTTGGTTTTAGATCTTAGTCAGGCGTTTACTCAAAAGAATTACTGTCCGTTCAACTGAAGAACTATCCCAAAAAATTCTCAATTTTATTGATTACTTTAATCAACATTTTGCTAAGCCGTTCGTTTGGAAATTTAAGGGCTTTAAAGATCATAAGTGACTGGTGGATTATTTTTGCTAAGCTGCACTAGTTAGAGCTATCGCCGATGAACAGTTGGCGAACAATGTCTTCATGATTGAGTGGCTAGTGCAGCTTGGCGAAAGTAATCCACCAGATTTTTACAGAAACTTTCGTGACCAGCCACGACAATGTGTTTCAATGAAACTAACGGAAGAATCTCGAAGTTGATGTCCATGATAAAAGCATTGCCAATTAACCTCTCCAACCTACAGAAAACAGTACTCCAACAAATAGTGAGAGGGACAACAAACCCCTATCGCCTTGTTAGACGAGCCAAGCTAATCTTAGCCGCAGCATCAGGAGAGAGCAATAGTTCGATTAGTCGAAGATTAGAATTAGACCGAGTACAAGTGCGTCAGTGGCGATCGCGATGGTTTGAGGAGAGAGAAAAACTGAGTGCAGCCGAAGAACAACAGGTAACGGAGAAAGCATTAATGGTCTTGATCAAAGGAATTTTAAGCGATCGCCCAAGACCTGGAACAACAAAATCCTTTACGGTCGAACAAGTAGTCCAGATTGTAGCGATCGCTTGTGAAGAATGTGAAAAATCAGACAGACCAGTGAGCCATTGGACACCTTCAGAGTTGGCGGATGAAGCCATAAAAAGAGGAATTGTCGAAAAGATTTCCCCCCGTAGTGTGGGGCGTTTTTTAAAAAGAAGCGACATTACAACCACATCTCGTTCGTTACTGGTTAAATGCCAAAATTGATGATCCCTTAAAATTTAAAAAGCAAGTCAAATATATCTGTGAACTTCATCAAGAAGCTAAAACTTTGTTAGAACAAGGAATTCATTTAATTAGTACAGATGAAATGACAGGGATTCAAGCTCTTGAGAGATTATTTCCGAACAAAAGAATCAAGCCTAAACAAGTAGAAAAAATCGAATTTGAATATGAAAGACACGGAACTTTAAGCTTGATTGCGAACTGGGATGTGGCAAGAGGAAAAGTTGTTAGTCCCTCTATTGGACCGACAAGAACAGAACAAGATTTTTCTGAACATATCCAGAGAACGATTAAGATTGATGAAAAAGCAGAATGGATTTTTATTGTAGATAAACTCAACACTCATAAATCGGAAAGCTTAGTCAAATTAGTAGCAGAAAGCTGTGGAATTACTATTGATTTGGGGAGAAAAGGAAAGGAGGGGATTTTGCAATCTATGGACAGCAGAGCAGATTTTTTATCAGATGAATCTCATCGAATTCGCTTTGTTTATATTCCCAAACATACATCGTGGCTTAATCAAATTGAGTGTTGGTTTTCGATCTTAGTCAGGCGTTTACTCAAAAGAATTACTGTCCGTTCAACTGAAGAACTATCCCAAAAAATTCTCAATTTTATTGATTACTTTAATCAACATTTTGCTAAGCCGTTCGTTTGGAAATTTAAGGGCTTTAAAGATCATAAGTGACTGGTGGATTATTTTTGCTAAGCTGCACTAGTCAAGGCACAACAACAGTTATCTCTTCAACAAAGACTGATTGACCAGCAACAACAACAAATCTCTACACAACAGCAAGAAATTGAAAAATTGAAAGAAGAGAGAGATAAGCTAAAAAACCGTAACTCAAAAAACAGTTCAGTCCCCCCATCATCAGACCCACTAAAAAAGCCTTCTGACAAAAAGAAACGCAAAAAAGGATTTAAACGCGGACCAAAATATGACCACCCAGGGAAGACCCGTAATGGTTTTGGTCAGCCCGATAAGATAGTCCCTTTAGAACTAGAAAACTGTCCTGTTTGTGGGGGTTCAGTGGAACGAGATGAAGTAGTTCCCGAAAAAGTCCAGCAAGTGGCTGAAGTAGTAGACCAACCCATAGAAATCAGGGAATATCGTCGCGGATTCTATAACCCAGATTCCGCACTTCAAAATGTAGTATAAAAAAATACATAGTTTTAAAAAGTCCGAAAATCATACCTGGGCAAGAATATTTCTCTTTTCATTAAATTTTTAGGAAAAATAATCAAATTAAGAAGATTTATACTCATTGAAAACTTAGCAAGACTCAGCACAAACGAAGGAGAGTTTCCTCTTCTCATTTGATATCATTAGACTCTTATTCTTTTATTATTTTTGCTTTATCCAATTCAATTTATAGATAATATCTTTGACAAGATGCAGGTAATAAACTCAATATAAAACGCCTTTCTTCTGTTAAATTGACAATTTGTTTAACTCCGTTTAAAATCACATAATGAATACCTTGAAAACATTGAAATATCCACCTCAAAGTCGGACGCAATGTTACTTTCCCTACTTGATTATTTATTCCTTTTTTGACTCTTTTTAAACAATTTCTTAATTCTCTTTGCCCCAAGTTATAAATCAACAAACACAAAGACATTAAAAATAACATTGTTTCTATTCTTTCTGGTTTTTCAACGAAGAAACTATCAGTAAAAAATAAGGGATCTTTCAAAAATCGAAATCCTCTTTCCGTAGATTGCTGATTTTTATAAGTTATCAGAATTTCACTAGCTTCTAATTTATTTTCCTCTACTAAGTTAGTTGCTAAAATAAATTTTCCTGCTTCTTTAGTCTTTCTACTTATCTCTTCATCTTTTTTGATGATCAGACTAATCATTTTATAAATCTTTTCCTTTTTTTTCGAGTAAGTTTCAATCAGTTCAACTTCTTTTATTTCCAACAATCTCAATTTTTTATTAATAGCTTTTAATTTATATCGAGCAGCTTGAGGATGTTCAAATTCTTCAGATTGTATTTCTTTAAGAAATTTTTGGGATTTCTTCTCTTCTTGGGAAAGTTGTTTTTCTAGTTTTTCCAAATCACTTTTCTGTCTTTTTTCACTCAAGACTATTAACCAAGTTTGCTTGATTCTACCATAAGTAACAATTTCTTCTTTCCAGGTATAACTTTCTAAATTTAGGTCACTTCTTTTTTCTTTATCTTCATCTTTTACTTCTTCCACCTCTATATTTTGCACTAATTCTTTTGCTTTTTTTATGGTCATTGGAACTCTCGTTATCCATTTTAAATGTTGGATTAGTTGGAGATTTTCTTGACCATATAAAGCACTATCACAAACCATGATACTATCAAACTTTATTTGCTTTTTGAATTCTACTAAAACTTTTCCAAATACAGCTTTATCAGATTCATTTCCATCTCCTACTCTCACAAATAATGGAATATCTCCATCTTGGCTTGTTATTAAATCCAAGACACATTGTTTTAAGTCTGGTCTATGATCCCGAGAATATCCTTTCTTAATAAAAATTGGTCTTTCTTTAATAATTTTTTCTTCTTCCTGTTTCTCTTTATCTTCTTCCCTTTTATATTCTCCATCTAAATGAAATGATGTGGAATCTAAATGGGAGTATTTAAGGTCTATTTCAAATTTTTTAATTACTTCTAAAACTACTTCAATAAAAATATCATTTAGTCCATATTTATATAATTCATCCATTACTCTCCCAATTTTATCATCATTAAGGTAATCAGGTTTAATTCTTTCTCCTAACAATTTCTCAATGGCTTTATCTTGAAAAAACTGACTGAATAAATATAGAGGTCTTGAAACAAATCCTAGTCCATTGATTAAAATAGACTTAACTACTGTACCTGCTGAGATTTTTTCTCTAACATCTATTCCTAATTTATTATTAATTATTTTGACTATTCCTATTTCATCAATTAAACCAGCTACTATCCCTAAATGGTCTAAATTTTTAACTTGTATTTCTTCTAAATAAGACATTTTTCGCTCTTTTTTTACAGAGGAAACAACTTAAGCAATTATCCCACTTTTTTGTCTTCAAGAGCTTAAGCAATTATACTTAATTGTTAACCCCAGGCTTGTAGTATTTAATGCTACTTTTTGAAGTGCGGAATCTGGGCTATAAATGTCCTAGTTGTGGATGGTCAGATTACAGTCCTGTTCCATTGGGAGTTAAAGAAGGATTCAGTTATGGGGCGCGATTAAGTAGCATCGTGGGCTGGCTTGGCTATGGGGGTAATCTTACATGGCGTAAACAGCAACATTTTATAGAGTATGTCTTTGGCATTCCCATTTCTCAAGGGAGCCTTGCCAAAATGCACAAATGGTTTCAAGAAAGTTTAGAACCCTTGACCAAACAGTGGTTAAAGTACATCCAGCAGCCAGGAATCCGATGTGTTGACGAAACCAGTTATTGCATCGATGGCATCAAGTATTGGGTTTGGGTAGCCACATCAAATGAGGTCTGTGTGTTGATGTTGGCTCCCACTAGAAGCTCCGCAGAAGTCGAGAAATTGTTAGGAGCAGATTTTAAGGGCATCCTCACCAGTGACTGCTATAGTGCCTACTTTAGACAAAGTGCGATGGCCAAACAGAAATGTCTGGCACATTTAGAACGAGAGTTAGAGTCCCTTAAAACCAGTCGTTTTCAAGCGAATCGAGAATTTGCTGCCGATGTACAGCAAGTTTTAGCAACCGCCCGTATCCATTATCGTCATTATCATGCTCGAAATTTAACCCTTGAAGACTTAGGCTCCAAAAGAACAGAAGTCGAGAACTCACTGCAAAAGATTTTTAAAGCAACTCCCAAAAAAGGATGGCCTTATGATGCACAAAGATTGATTAACCGTCTCAAACGTCATTGGGAAGAGTGGTTCACCTTTCTAACTTATCCTGAAGTCAAACCAGATAATAATGATGCTGAGAGAGCTTTACGTCCCATTGTCATTCACCGCAAAGTAAGTGGGGGAGCAAGAAGCGACTGGGGTGCAGAGTTAGTCACCCAAATGTTCAGTTTTTTAGAGACCATGAGATTACAGGGGCAAAATGCCATTGTCCAATTATGCGAATTATTTTCATTAGCTGGTCGGAGTCCCCCAGGATTAGAGATGTAAAAGGCTCCGGAGCCGATGGGGGATAGATTTTTCTTGATCCCCCTATCTCTCTGCACAAAAATACACAGGGTTAGCGGATAATCTCCGCTAACAAAAAACTATCTTACTATTTTTTTTCTCATATTGTTGTTTTTATTTGAGGTTTTTAAAAGACTTGATTCTGGGAATGTTAGTCATTAAAATAGCCGTAATAAATTAGCTTAAATTTTACGCTAAATCACAGGGCTTATATTTTTGTTGACTCAACTGATGTTGTTTGTAGTGCTTTTCAATAAGACTTTTTTGTTGCGGTGAGCAGTTACGTTGCTTGTGGTAGTTGTTAGACTGTTTCTTGCCTTTACGGAAACGTTTTGATAATGGTCTTTGTGCCTTTTTAAGACGCTTTTCTGATTTCCTTAAATAGCGTGCATTGTCAACAGTATTTCCCTGAGCATCAGTATAAAACTCTTTTAAGCCCAGATCAATTCCTGTTACTTGTCCCGTTGGTTCATGGTTTTGTTGACGTTCTACATCAATGAGAAACTGGCAATAAGAACCATCACAACGTCTCACAACTCTTACCCGCCTAATCTGTTGTTCTGAATAATAAACTAACGTTCTCTGACTACACCATAAATCAAATTCTCCTGCTTTAAACCCATCAGTGAACTTGATTTTGCGTCTGTCATCGGATAGCTTGTACCCCGTTAGTTTATACTCAACAGAACGACTATATTTTTTAAACTTAGGAAACCCTTTCTTCCCTGATATCTTGGCACGACAATTCTGGTAGAACCTGTTAATTGATTGCCATGCCCTATCAGCAGCGGATTGACGGGCTTGAGAGTTTAATAAAGTTACCCAAGGTGTGTCTTTATTTTTAGCTAATGTAGAGCAAAGTTTTTGGAGGTCATTACGGGTTATGCCCTTATTATCCGTCCAATAACGAACGCAGGTATTACGCACAAACTGCGATGTCCTAATGGCTTCATCTAGTTTATGGTATTGCTGTGGTGTTCCGTTTTTAAGTTTAGCTTCTACAACTAGCATTTATTAACCTTCGACCTCGGATAAATTGATTATAACATAGTTTACCCAAAAACGCTAGAATTAAAATCGTTGCTTTGCGTTAATTTATTGGTCGGATTTCATCCCCCGCTAATTTTGGTGAGTATTTAGGGTTTGCTGAAAAAGTTTCTCCAAAATTTATGCCACTTTTGACCAAGAATTTTCTGACAAATCAATAAGTTTTAGTACATAAAAATTGTTTAAAGTATAATCAAAATTAATGAAAGGCGGTTTAATGAGTTCCCCTGTTCTATTATTAGTAAATAAGGACAAAAAAAGCGACAAAAACTGCCTCAGAAGTTTAGAAAGATTGACAACTAAAAATGTAATAGCAATAGATGTAATGGAGGTTTCAGGGAGTTTTGTCATCACGAGATTTAGGCTAAATCTTCGTTTAGCTTGTCCAAACTTTCCCTCAATAGCATTACGGAAGCATTCATCGGAGTGGGCTTGTTTCTTCTCTTCTTCACTGACATTTTTCGGAGGTCTTCCTAACTTCGGACCACTGATTCTTATCCCTCTTTCCTTACACCAATTTCTGTTTTCCCTAGTTCGATAAATTTTATCTACATGGACGGATTCGGGATAATAGCCAAACGTTTCTTTATACTTTTCTACTTGTTCTTTTAAATGACAAGATTCATTGAAGTTTTCCCAACTTATTTTGTCTAGAAACACATAGTTATCTACACAGCTTACTGAGAGTTTAGCTCCAAACTCTATTGGTTTTCCTGCTTTTCCCCTCACTATTGGACGAATATGCCGTTGAGTTAAACTTACAATTCTTTGAGGAACACTCTGGGTCTTATTCTCCCACATTGACTGTTGTTGTTCATAAACTTTTTTGATAGTCTCTAGACAATTTTTCTGTCTTTTACTCAGATTTTCCAGGGAAGCCCCAGCTTGAATTAAGTCTTCTATATTTCCTAAATTTTTCTTAAGGTATTTTAACTGTTTCCCGATAGCTTTTCTTCTTTTTTGATAAGATACTTTTCGTTTTTTAGCTACTTTTAAGTATTCCTTTCTAGCAATTATTCTAGAAGTTCTCGGCTTTTTTCTCAATTTTACTCTTAATGGTTTATAAAGATTATCTATTATTCTTTCTGTCTCAATTCTGGCTTGATTTAATATGCCTAAATCCGTTGGGTATTTGATGTCTGCTGGCGCACAAGTCGCATCTAAAATTAGTTTACCTTTATTTTTTATTTTTTCTCCTTTTTCTTGGAGACAATCCTTTTTTTTTACTTCTTTATCACTCTTGTCTATTTCTCTTTTTACTATTTTTTTATTGATTTTGTTTATCAATTCTCCATCAATTCTTTTCCTAAAATGAACTAGCATTGAAGATTCCAGTGGTGGCTCTTGTTGATAACAATTTAAACCTATAAAGTATTGTAGATAGGGATTTTCTCTAATCTGTTCTATAGTTTCTCTATCACTTGTTCCTAATTTTTCCTTAATAATTAATGTCCCTAATGCCATTCTAAATAGTTTGGCTGGCGCACCTTTTTCTGCTGAAAAAAGTTTAGCATATTCTTCCTCAAAATCATCCCAAGGTATCAACTCTGCCATGATTACCCAACGATTATTGGGGGACAATTTGCCCTCGAAAGGTAATTCAAATTTTTCTGGGGGCGGTAAAGGTTGCTCCTCTTTTCGATACATTTGTTCTTGACCAACAACTGGGAGGTGTTTCTACCAATTATAGCGGTTTGTAGCCGACAAAGCTGATCTTTTTTGCGATCGCGAATATGGGTGTAACCTTTTAAAGAATAGGGTTTTGCTTTTATTCAGCAAACCCTATTTAGCTCGAAAAATGTAGCGGGGGCATTCATCCGACATTGTAGGTAAGGTAAATCCCAAAGCAACAGGGGCCGAGGTTACAGTCAAATTAGATGCAGCAAAAATACCATACCCATCAGGTAATTCAATTGTCCCTTCGACTGTACCAGGGACTGCACCATCTTCATTACTGAAAGAGAAATTAAAAGTAGCAGCATTGGCTACATCAAACGCCCCCATAACAGTGATAACCGTAGATGCAGCTAGGGTGGAAGTTAAAGGCTTCAGATTTATCATCGATACTCCTCAAAACAAAGTTAAAATTCCAGACAATTTTTGACCTTATTAAGCCTAAAATTGACTTAAATAGGATTTTTACAATTAAATAAGTCCAAAAACGACACTATTTCCCCCCCTCTCGATTTGTCAAGTCTTTATAGCTATCTTAATAAAAATTTTAGATTTACCCTATTAGCGATCTCGAATAGATCCGCTTCGCTGCGCGCAGTCTTCCTTCATAGATAAGCAAGGCTTTTATATTATTCAAGTTTGCTTTTGAAATTCCTAATTTACATTCCGTTACTTGTAATAAAAATTAACAATTTATTGAGAATAATTCTTATTTGTAAACGAGTTCATAGGATTTTTGCGCTATACTCTAATTTTTATACTAGAGTTACTATATTCAATTTTTGCGAAAAACAGCCTCTAACTCTTATTCCGTCGTCAAAAAACTATTTTGATACTTCCGAGACACCCCCAAAATTAGCCCAAAAACGCCCCAAAATCAGAGACATTTTCTATATTTTTGTAACGACTAAAAAAATAAATTTGACAAAATAAGCTAAATATGGGGGTCTCTCATAATCGAGAAATGTCCATCTCAGGTTACAATAAGGTGAATTTTTGACCATATTTGTCTAGAGAGTTTATCATACTAGAAAGGAATCAGACTTAATTGATGAGTCAAGGAAAAGAGATGTTAAAAGCAGTCATTTTTGATTTTAATGGGGTGATTATTAATGATGAGCAAATTCATCAAGAATTAATCAACGAAATTTTACTAAGAGAAAATTTACGACCCGAACCCTCAGAATATCAAGAATTATGTTTAGGGAGAAGCGATCGGGCTTGTTTATCAGATATTTTATCTCGTCGTGGTAGAGTCGCATCTGATAATTATTTGGATGATTTAATTCAAGCCAAAACTCTGGCCTATCGACAAAGGATTGAATCTTTAGAAACATTGCCCATTTATCCTGAAGTAAAAGACTTTTTAAGCCATTTACAAGAGCATAATTTCAGAATTGGATTAGTAACCGGTGCATTACTCTCTGAGGTGCAATTTATTTTAGAAAAAGCCGAAATATTGAACAGTTTTGAAGTGATTGTTGGTGGAGATGAAATCAAGAAAAGTAAACCGGAACCCGACGGTTATTTATTAGCAGTTGAACGCTTTAATCAGTTAGATAATAGCCTACAATTGACTCCCAAAGATTGTTTAGTGATTGAAGATACACCGACAGGTATCGAAGCAGCAAAACGCGCTAAAATGCAGGTAGTTGGTATTGCGAATACCTATCCTTATCACTTTATGCAAAGACTTTCTAATTGGGCGATCGATTATTTTTCCGAGTTAGAATTAGAAAGAGTTGAAAAAGTGTTAACGTCATAAAATAGCGTCGTTAACCACTGGATTTAAGTTTTCATAATTAACTGAAACGACGAACCCATTGACGAAAATTTCTTAGTGTTTTTGTCTCTCCATCTTGTAAACTTTGCTGAAGGAAGGGGAGAAGTTGGGATAATTCTAACCAAGGAAAGGCTAAACTATATTGAGACTCTTGATAATCTTGACTATCATTATTGAAGATGAAACCCGTTAAATTATTCCCATTGTATCGCCAAATTTCAGCAACCCCTAAAGCAGCATAAATAGGCAACTTATTCAGAGAACTATTACTCATATCAATTTCTAAGACTAAATCAGGGGGTGGATCAAGATCAAGTGTAATATTCTGTTTTTGTCTGACAAGAGGTTCATTTTTGAGATAATAACAAGCATCAGGTTCAACCCCTTTTTTAATTATCTCTTTTTTTAACGTGAGTGAACCCATTTTTTTGATATTTAAGTCCATTTCATCAGCAATAATAGCAACTAAATCAGAAATAAAACATTTGCTATGTTCATGTTTTCCTAGTGGTGTCATAATTTCTAGGATTCCTTCATTATATGCTAAACAACTGGAACGATTATCACCTAATTCTTGGAGAAGCTGCTTAAAAGTTTCCCAGGTTATCTGATTGAGAATGACTCGATTTTCAGGAATAGTTATGGGGACTGTTTGCATCATAAGACATGAGGCGAAAAATAACCTACTTATCCATTTTACACTTATTATGGAATTAGATTGATGATAGTAGTATGGATATAATGGCGTATATAATATTATTGCCCACCCTAAAAACTGATAACTGATAACTGGTAACTGGTAACTGTTTAAGCTTCTCCTCCAACAACTACATCATTAATTCTTAAACTTGGTCCACCACAACCAACAGCTAAACCACTTTGTCCACCCTTACCACAACCTCCAGATTCATCCCAATAAAAATCATCTCCTATACCCTCAATATTTGCCAAAGTTTTAAACACATTCCCCGATAAAGTAACATCGCGAACCGGTTCACAAATCTCACCATTTCTAATCATCCATGCTTCCCCGGCACTAAAAGTAAACATCTCACCGTTGGTCATTCCTCCCAACCAATTTTTAGCATAAACCCCTTCTTTGATCTCCGAAAATAAATCCTTAACAGGTGTATTTCCTCGTTCGATCCAAGTATTAGTCATTCTTACCAAAGGAGGATAATGATAATTTAAACAACGAGCGTTTCCTGTGGGTTTTTCCTCTAATTTTCCGGCTGTTTCACGGGAATGTAAACGCCCCACCATCACCCCATCTTTAATTAACTGGGTGGTAGTTGCCGGCACTCCCTCATCATCGTAATAATAACTCCCTCGATGACCTTCTGGGGCTGCCCCATCAAAAATTTGTAGGGTATCTGGTCCAAATTTTCGCCCAAAACTCATCACCTCCAAAAGATCAGGATTTTCGTATAACATATCAGCTTCTGAGAGGTGTCCAAAAGCCTCATGAACGAACAATCCCGTTAAAATGGGGTCGATCACCACCGTATAGCGATCGCCTTTCACGGGAGGCAAAACTAAGGCATTGACGGCACGTTTGGCCGCCCCTTCTACCTGTTCATCCAATCCCAATAAATCATCGTAACCTTGCCGTGATCCAGTGGTTTCCCGTCCCGTTTGTACCGTGTCCCCGTCCCTTGCAGTGGCTGAAAAACGCATTTCTAGATCCGCCCAAGATTGTTCGATTAAAGTGCCGTCTGAGGTAGCTAAAATAACGCTCTGATTGCTGTCTCCATAGCGCACTACGGTGGTGGTTATCTGGTGGTTTAAACCCCGTAGAATGGCGTTGTAGTGGTCACACAGAGCCTTTTTTTCGGCCAGGGGAACTTGTCTGGGATCTCGTCCCGTGAGGGGTAAATGACAACTGGTTTGGATAGGTGCAATGGCCGCTAATATGGTTTCATCTTCCCCCACCAATTTAGCCGAGGCGATCGCTTCTTCAATGCGTTGGGGTAGGGTGGATAACTGGTTAAAGGCAGCAAACCCCCATCCTCCTTTGTAACAAGCGCGCACTTGTCCTCCAGTAGAAATACCTTCGCTGAGGGTATCTACCTTGTCACCTCGTAGCATAATGCTGGTTCCTTGGGAGGTTTCTAAGCGAATAGCCAAATAATCCACGCGATCGCGGTTAAGAGCGATTAAATCGGTCAAAATGTTTTTATACTCAGCAAGATTAGTCATGGTTTGGGGTTAAAATTAACATCTAGGATCATTAAAATATTAATTAATAATGACGTAAATAGTAGCACGATAAATGTAGTCAGTTAAAACACGAGTAAATCCCACTAATTTTTGACTTTTTTTCTCACAAATTCCCAGATTAATATCGGAGTTATCTAACATAATTTTAATATCTGGAATTTGCCTATCATTACCCCACCAGGAAAGTTTATAAAGTTCACATAAATCCTCAATTTGAGCGGCATTAAATTGTTCAACAATTTCGTAACACATAATAGTATATATAGTAATCAGTTTAGAGAAGTTTTTGATTTGCTCACCTTACTATGTTACTCCATATAAGTAAAACTTATTTTTCTGTAAATAGATAAAATTAACAAGTTAGGTAAAAAGTTATAGATTAATGCAGACAGAATCAGCTATTCTAACAAAGGGACTGTATAGAAAAGGGTAATATTGTCCGTGCTAGACCTTAAACAGATACGAGAAACTCCAGACACCATACAAGCACTATTAAACCGTCGTAGTGCTTCGGATCAATACGATCTAACTCCTATTTTAGAACGAGATCGCACCACCAGGGAACTAGAATCGGTTCGCACTGAATTACAGGCCCGCAGTAATGAGATTGGTAAATTAATTGGACAGAAAATTAAAAGCGGAGTTGATCCCAAAGGAGAGGAAATTAAAACCTTAAAAGAAGAAGGAAATACCCTTAAAACTAAACTAGGTGAACTCGAACCCCAAGAAAGACAATTAAAAGCAGAAATCGAAGCATTATTATTAAAATTCCCGAACCTTCCTAGTGACTCTACACCTATAGGAAAGGATGAAACAGAAAATGTAGAAATTCGTAAATGGGGAGATGAATTTTTACCAAAAATAGAAATATTACCCCATTGGGAAATTGCCGAAAGATTAGGCATTTTAGAAGTAGAAAGAGCCGTAAAAATTGCTCAAAGTCGCTTCATTGCTTTAATAGGTGCTGGTGCAGCCTTAGAAAGAGCGTTGATTAATTTTATGTTAGATCAACAGATTTCAGCAGGATATTTAGAAGTAATGCCCCCCGTTTTAATTAATAGTGAAGCTTTGCAAGGAACGGGACAATTACCAAAGTTTGCCGAGGAAAGTTTTAAAGTTCCTGACGATGATCTATGGTTAGCACCAACCGCAGAAGTTCCTGTTACTAATTTGTACAGTAGCGAAATTTTAGAAGCAGAAAAATTACCTATAAAACACTGTGCCTTTACCCCTTGTTTTCGTCGTGAAGCTGGTAGTTATGGGAAGGATACAAGGGGACTAATTCGACTGCACCAATTTAATAAAGTAGAATTGGTTAAATTGGTTCATCCTGAGACATCAGAAGTAGAACATCAACAATTAGTCAAGGATGCAGAAGCAATTTTACAATTATTAAAATTGCCTTATCGAGTCTTAGAATTATGTACAGGAGACTTAGGATTTGGGGCAACAAAATGTTATGATTTAGAAGTGTGGTTGCCTTCTTCCAATAGTTATCGAGAGATTTCAAGTTGTTCTAATTGTTGGGATTTTCAAGCAAGAAGGGCAAATATTCGCTTTAAAGAAAAGGGTAAAAAAGGAACTCGATATGTACATACATTAAACGGTTCAGGTTTAGCTATTGGTAGAACAATGGCCGCTATTTTAGAGAACTATCAACAAGCAGATGGAACCGTGAAAATTCCTGATGTTTTGCAACCCTATTTAAGACGGGATATTTTATAGGTTGTAGGGTGGGCAATGCCCACCTGATCATATGATAAAATTAAACTATACTCTAAAAACTGACTTTGAAGCATTCTTGAAAACATGAACAACTTGGACTTACAGCAACAAATAACAGAAGAATTATCGACCATCACCGTTGATAACCTGAAAATTATTGCTGAATTTGTGAAATTTATTAAGCAGAAACAAGAAATCGATTTATTGGAACCTATTAATTATAGAAGAGCATCAGGAAGTTCAATTTTAAGTCATGCAGGTACATGGGAAGGAGATGATTTAGAAGAATGTCTTGAATTAATGTATCAAACTAGTGCAGCTTGGCGAAAGTAATCCACCAGATTTTTACAGAAACTTTCGTGACTAGCCACGACAATGTGTTTCAATGAAACTAACGGAAGAATCTCGAAGTTGATGTCCATGATAAAAGCATTGCCAATTAACCTCTCCAACCTACAGAAAACAGTACTCCAACAAATAGTGAGAGGGACAACAAACCCCTATCGCCTTGTTAGACGAGCCAAGCTAATCTTAGCCGCAGCATCAGGAGAGAGCAATAGTTCGATTAGTCGAAGATTAGAATTAGACCGAGTACAAGTGCGTCAGTGGCGATCGCGATGGTTTGAGGAGAGAGAAAAACTGAGTGCCGCCGAAGAACAACAGGTAACGGAGAAAGCATTAATGGTCTTGATCAAAGGAATTTTAAGCGATCGCCCAAGACCTGGAACAACAAAATCCTTTACGGTCGAACAAGTAGTCCAGATTGTAGCGATCGCTTGTGAAGAATGTGAAAAATCAGACAGACCAGTGAGCCATTGGACACCTTCAGAGTTGGCGGATGAAGCCATAAAAAGAGGAATTGTCGAAAAGATTTCCCCCCGTAGTGTGGGGCGTTTTTTAAAAAGAAGCGACATTACAACCACATCTCGTTCGTTACTGGTTAAATGCCAAAATTGATGATCCCTTAAAATTTAAAAAGCAAGTCAAATATATCTGTGAACTTCATCAAGAAGCTAAAACTTTGTTAGAACAAGGAATTCATTTAATTAGTACAGATGAAATGACAGGGATTCAAGCTCTTGAGAGATTATTTCCGAACAAAAGAATCAAGCCTAAACAAGTAGAAAAAATCGAATTTGAATATGAAAGACACGGAACTTTAAGCTTGATTGCGAACTGGGATGTGGCAAGAGGAAAAGTTGTTAGTCCCTCTATTGGACCGACAAGAACAGAACAAGATTTTTCTGAACATATCCAGAGAACGATTAAGATTGATGAAAAAGCAGAATGGATTTTTATTGTAGATAAACTCAACACTCATAAATCGGAAAGCTTAGTCAAATTAGTAGCAGAAAGCTGTGGAATTACTATTGATTTGGGGAGAAAAGGAAAGGAGGGGATTTTGCAATCTATGGAGAGCAGAGCAGATTTTTTATCAGATGAATCTCATCGAATTCGCTTTGTTTATATTCCCAAACATACATCGTGGCTTAATCAAATTGAGTGTTGGTTTTAGATCTTAGTCAGGCGTTTACTCAAAAGAATTACTGTCCGTTCAACTGAAGAACTATCCCAAAAAATTCTCAATTTTATTGATTACTTTAATCAACATTTTGCTAAGCCGTTCGTTGGGAAATTTAAGGGCTTTAAAGATCATAAGTGACTGGTGGATTATTTTTGCTAAGCTGCACTAGAGGGAAAGTCACAGTTAATCATCTTATTAATCCTTTTGAATAATGTATCTTTTAGACACTAACCATTGTAGCTTAATTCTTTTGGAAAATTCGATAATTTTTGATTGTGTCGAGAGAGTGGGAGAAAGTAATATATCTACGACAATTGTGACGGTAGGTGAACTAATGTTTATGGCTGAAAATTCTAAGTATCGAGAACAAAACTTAACTCGTGTTGAGGAGTTTTTAGCAGATATTAGGGTTTATTATGTCGATGAAAAAACAGCTAAGATTTATGGACAGATTAAAGCAAGTTTAATTAAGGGGTTTGGACCCAAGGAAAAAACAAAACGAAAAACGACTAAAATAACTCAATTAGGGTTTGATGAAAATGATTTATGGATAACAGCGATCGCAATTCGTAATAAATTAACGTTGGTTTCTGCTGATAGTGATTTTCCTAGAATTCAAAGGATCATTAATTTTTCTTTAGAAAATTGGTTAGATAAAGGTTAGGACGCTAAAAATCTTACTAGGAAGTAGGTTTTAGGGTGGGCAATGCCCACCTGAGCAAATTAGTCGGTATCATTAGATTGGAACGTCATCCAATTGTGCAACTGCCATTTGTAGGGCATTAACGCGATCGCTGACTTGGTGGTTGCTAGGAACCCGATCTAGAATATTGAATTTTTCTAGTCTTTCTTGAACCTTACCTTCTCCACCGACGATGAACACCTCTAAACCCTTAGCGTAAGCATCATCGATAGTTTTCTCTAGTGCTAGGGTTGCGGTGACACCCAACAAAGGAACATCAGTTAAGTCAATGACTAACATTTTGTAGTTATCTAAAATGGCTTGACGTTGGGTGATAGCTTTAGCTGCACCGAAACTCATCGGACCGCTTAAGTCTAAGACCATAATTTTCCCTTTTGCTTGTTGAAGTAAATGTTTAGCAATGTCACAAGATATGGTGTCATCTTCGTGGGTATCAATAGCCTTCACTGCGTCTGCTTGAATATTGGCTAACTTTTGAATAGTTAAGACATTGGCCACAAACACCCCTAACCCTACCGCGATAATTAAATCGTAAAAGACAGTTAGTAACATCACCCCATACATGATAGATGCTGCTTTCCAAGACAGTTTATGGGCTCGTCCGAGGAATTTCCAGTCGATAATATCGATCCCCACCTTAAACGCAATACCGGCTAACACCGCTAAGGGAATATTTTGGGTTAAGGGGGCAGCCCAAAGGACAACAATTAATAAAATGAAAGAGCGAGATAAACCGGATAAAGCAGTTTGTCCTCCTGCTTGGATATTAACCACCGTTCCCATAGTAGCACCGGCACCGGGTAAGCCTCCGCATAACCCAGACACTAAGTTAGCTACTCCTTGACCAATTAATTCTTTATCAGAGTTGTGTTGGGTTTGGGTTAAACTATCCGCAATAACCGCCGTTAATAATGCGTCGATACAACCCAACATCCCTAAGACCAAACCATCGATAATCATTACATTGACTTGTTCTATGGTAAAGCTAGGCATGACTAAAGAAGGCAGTCCCGTGCTAAATTCAGGGATGGTTCTAATATTGGACCCTGAGAAGAAGAAAAGAGAAATTAAGGTACATCCAATTAAGGCCACTAACTGAGGGGGTACATATTTTTTCAATGCGGAAGGCATTAAAAATAAGACCGCTACCGTTAACACCCCTAAAATCACTTCACCCATATTTGTGCTGACAGACTGGACCACAAGGGGCAGATTTTTTAGGGCAGCAATGACCCCTCCTTTGGGGTTAGCCGTGCCTAATAACGGTCCAAACTGTAAGATAATGAGAATTAAGCCAATACCCGACATAAAGCCAGAAATGACAGTATAGGGCATCAACGTAATATATTTACCCAGTTTCAGTAAACCCAGGATAATTTGAAACACCCCTGCTATCATGACAACGGTAAAGGCCATGGCCAGTCCGTTTTCAGGGTTATCGGCGGTTAATTTGGTGATCACTGCCGTCATCACCACCGTCATGGGTCCGGTGGGTTCAGAGATGAGGGTGGGGGTTCCTCCAAATAAAGCAGCGAAAAAGCCGATTAAAACTGCACCCCATAAACCGGCAGCCGGACCTGCACCCGAAGCAACCCCGAAGGCTAAGGCCATAGGGAGGGCGATCACGGCTGCTGTTACCCCGCCAAAGACATCCCCCTTGACATTCCTAAAATGAATTCGATTAGTTATTTGCATGGTTCAATGTGAAATGATGGTGACAATTTTTTGTGTTAAGTTTATATTTGAGTAGTATTGCTTATCAAAATGGTTCGTTACATGAATGAATCAATATAACCAACAAAACCTGTGAGGAAGAAGATTTGTACAACTGGATTAGATGCACACAAACTTCCTTTCTTTGAGTAGTGTTGAACTAATTAATAATATGCTTTAAGTAACCTGTTTGTAAAGCTGATATCTTGCACCAGTACATAAAAACCAAACTAGAAAACAAGTAAAGTCAATAGCGATCGCATTTGCTTGGGTATACTTTGGCTCTACTTAACAGGTATACCTAACTCCACATACTAAGGAAAGATTAAGGATCAATTAAATATTAATGGATTTAGATAGTATGGAAATATCTAATCTATTTCTTTGAAAGTGTAGCATAAAACTTAATACAGAAGTATTTTTTATATTACATCCTCAAGCATCGTAACAAGATTTTAAATTTAATTGAATTGCTCAAGTAATCTACATGAATGAATCAAAATTAGACAGCAAAAACAATACATCTATTTCACAACAAGAATCAGATATTACTATAACTTTAAATTCGATTGAAGATATTGACAATACGATCAACACACTTCTAACAAATTTAAGTGTAAAATCCCAAGACATGGATCAAGATATCCAGATTGAAATATCTAACTTTTTTACTCTTTTTCGTCGTATTAAAAAATTTACTGCTTCCACCAAATTTAACAAAAATAAGCCTATTCAGGATGAAGTATACACCATAATGAAAAATCTGGTTCTTGCCTATGATATGCTTCAAAATAATAATAATTTAACTTTAGCAACTAATATTCGCATTGATGCGGAAAGGGCTTTGCACTACCCTGAAACACCATTGATTGGTAATATTTTAACTGTCTTTCATGGATTTCTTTCTAATTCCTCAACTGCCCTGAAAATATTAATTGGTCTAGCATTAGCTTTGCCTATGTATCTAAGTATTCCAGCCATTCTGTTTGTGGCATTAGAACAAGCTTCTTCTGATCTAACAGAGAGTGCTTTAATTTCGGAGTCAAAAGAAGCACGTGATGAGGATATACCTTCAATATATGTTCTAGACTTTAAGGAAGGTGCCTGGTTAATGACTTTAGCTTTTATTTCTGGTTCAACTGGAAGTGTAATTAGCATCTTAAGTCGTGTGGGTGAGTATAATAAACCTGAACACAAACATGAAAATACTGCCTCAATTCTACCTATTTTTATTGGATTATTTAAACCAATTATTGGGGGAGTTTTTGGTATTTTTGTATATGGAGTTATGAATACTGCACTATTAAATGATCTTCTTGATCAGAAGAGAACAGATTCCAAATGGTTTACAGTGATTTCAATTACATTTGTGGTTGGATTTAGTGAACGCTTAGCTCAAGATATGATCGGTCAAATAGAATATAAAATGAAAACAGACCGTTCCTCAGACTCATGATGTACAGATAAATCGTTTTTAGCTGAAATCAAAAGTATAAAAAGAGGCTGTTATGACAACCTCTTTCTAATCCTCAACCATCATAATCATCTGAAAATTATCAAGTCTTTTACTTGATAACTGCTACCACTGAAGAACTCTCCGAAGGGGTAATTTTAGGAGATAAGAAACCTTCAGCATAAATTTGAGGATTGTTTTCAGAGATTTGAGTATAAGACTCACGAACTTGTGTGTTTAAAGCAACAGTCTTAACATCATATAATTCCGTAGCTAGTTTGGGATACAAACCAACAGCAATAATTAACACTAGGAAAGAAAGGCCAATAAACACTTCTCTGGAGTTGGCATCGCTATATCTAGCTTGCTCCGGTAACACACAGTTGGTTCCAAAACACATGGCTTCGGCGTTATCTTGATAATCTTTGCGTTTGTCTGTATCTCCGATAACACAAACAGGAATTTTATCGGTGCCATAAAATAACTGTCTTAGCATGGACAGTAAATAAATGGGGGTGAGTATCAATCCTACCGCAGATAAAAAGACGGTAACAGTACGGAAAGAAGAACTATAAATATCGCTACTGGTAAAACCGAGGAAAACAGCAATTTCACTGGCAAAACCACTCATTCCAGGTAGAGCTAAAGATGCCATTGCTCCGGCGGTAAATAAGGCGAATACTTTGGGCATTTTTTCCCCAATGTCTCCCATATCGTTCAAAGCAAGGGTGTGGGTGCGATCGTAGGTGACACCAGCTAAGAAGAATAATAGAGCCGCGATTAAACCATGAGAGAGCATTTGTAACATTGCCCCACTCATCCCTAAGTCGGTAAAGGAAGCGATCCCTAATAGCACAAACCCCATGTGTGATACAGAGGAGTAGGCTAAACGTCGTTTCATGTTGGTTTGTCCAAAAGAAGTTAAAGCCCCATAGACAATATTTACCACCCCTAATGTGGCTAAAATGGGGGCAAAGTAAACATGAGCATCGGATAAAAGTCCCATATTGAGACGAATTAACCCGTAACCTCCCATTTTTAACAAAACACCCGCTAAAATCATGGAAACAGGGGCAGAAGCTTCTCCGTGAGCATCGGGCAACCAGGTATGAAGGGGAAATATGGCTAATTTGACCCCGAAGGCAACTAATAATCCTGCATAGAGGAATAATTCTAATCCTAAAGGATAATCTTTTAGTCCCAGTTCAACCATATCGAAAGTAACATTATCGCCTCCGTACCATCCCATTGCTAAAGCTGCCACTAAAATAAAAATAGATGCGGCCGCTGTATATAGCAAGAATTTCATGGCTGCGTACTGGCGTTTTTTCCCTCCCCATATAGAAATAAGGAGATAGACAGGAACCAGTTCCAACTCCCACATAATGAAGAGAAGTAGGATATCTTGGGCTACGAACACCCCTATCTGTGCTGAATATAGCATCAGCATCAGTACATAAAACAACCGAGGTTTGTGATCCACTTGCCAAGCGGAAAACATGGCTAGGGTTGTTACCAGTCCCGCTAAAAGAACCAAAGGCATAGAAATGCCGTCTACTGATACAGACCAACTAAGCCCTATGGCTGGCAACCAATCATATTTTTCTACTAATTGAAACCCTGAGTTACTGGGATCGTAATGCTGCACGAAAACGTAACACATTAACACAAAATCAGCGATCGCTACCCCCATGGCATACCATCGCACCTGTTTACCTTCCTTGACCGGTAAAATCGGGATTAGCAAGGAAGCTACTAAAGGGAGTAAGATCATCCCAGTTAACCAGGGAAATTGTTCTCCTATCATCATCATAAAGAAATTTATTAAGCTTGGATAGAAACATTATACGTTATTTTGTCAAGTTAAGTTTACAATTTTTTAATAGTTAAGTTATTAGCAGTGATTTATGATGATAAAGTCTCTTATTATATGTCATTTCTGATTGCAGTTAAGTCATTATAACTGAGCATAATTGCCTTGATTTTTTATAGGTTAGTGTTTCAATGAACGATTTTTTATTACATAGTAGTTGGTTTATTCCTATTTATGGTTTAATCGGTGCGTTATTAACTTTACCTTGGTCTTTGGGTATTATTAAACAGACAGGGCCACGGCCAGCAGCCTATTTAAACCTCTTGATGACGGTATTATCTTTTATTCATGGCAGCATTGCTTTTAGTTTAATTTGGCAAGGAAAAACGGAACAATTAGTCTTAAAATGGTTGAGTGTTGCTGATTTAGATTTATTCTTGTCAATGGAGTTATCTCCTGTTAGTTTAGGAGCATTAGAGCTAATTACAGGTATTAGTCTCCTTTCTCAAATCTATGCTTTAGGCTACATGGAAAAAGATTGGTCTTTAGCGCGCTTTTTTGGCTTAATGGGGGTATTTGAGGCAGCTTTAGGTGGTATTGCTCTAAGTGACTCTTTATTACTCAGTTACGGACTGTTGGAAATTTTGACCTTATCCACCTACTTATTAGTTGGGTTTTGGTATGCTCAACCTTTGGTAGTAACGGCAGCGAGGGACGCATTCTTAACGAAACGGGTTGGGGATATTATTTTATTAATGGGTTTAGTTGCTTTATCCAGTTATGGGGAAGGGTTAACTTTCTCACAGTTAGAAAATTGGGCATTAACTAATCCTGTACCTCCCTTAACGGCAACATTACTGGGTTTATCCTTAATAGCTGGACCTACGGGTAAATGCGCTCAGTTTCCTTTAAATTTATGGTTAGATGAGGCTATGGAAGGCCCCAACCCTGCTGGGATCATGCGTAACTCTATTGTTGTCTCTGCTGGTGCTTATGTCTTAATTAAACTGCAACCAGTGTTTACCCTATCCCCTATTGCCTCTGATGTCTTGATTGTTTTGGGTGCTGTAACCGCTATTGGTGCGTCTTTAATAGCTATGGCTCAAATTGATATTAAAAGGGCTTTATGTCATTCTACCAGTGCTTATTTAGGGTTGGTATTTATTGCCGTAGGGTTAGGCCATGTTGATATTGCCTTTTTATTGGTGTTTACCCATGCGATCGCCAAAGCTTTATTATTTATGAGTGCCGGAGCAGCCATTATGACTACCAGTGACCAAAATATCACAGAAATGGGGGGTTTATGGTCAAGAATGCCCGCCACCACCACTGCTTTCGTGGTTGGCTCTACTGCCATGGTAGCCTTACTACCTATGGGAATGTTTTGGACTTGGGCTAAATGGTTTGATGGCTCTTGGAAAGTATCCCTATGGTTATTAATGATTTTAGTCTTTGTCAATGGTTTATGTGCCTTTAACTTAACCCGTATTTTTCGTTCTGTTTTCTTGGGGACACCTCAGAATAAAACACGCCGGGCCCCAGAAGTTGCCTGGCCCATGGCTTTACCTATGGTAACCCTAACCATTGTTACTCTCATTTCACCCTTAGCCCCTATTCGTTGGCAGTTACGTTTATCCCCAATTGATCCCATTTTAAATAATAGTTCTTCTGCTGTTCAATGGGCAATTCCTTTATTAATTCTATCTGGTTTATTAGGTTGTTTAGTAGGGGTTTTTCGCCCTATTCGTCGTGCTTGGGAACGACTGGCTAATTTTTATTTACGCTTCTTCCAAGATTTATTTGCTTATGACTTTTATTTGGATAAAGTTTATGAGGTTACTATTGTCGCCTTGGTAGCAAATATTTCTAAATTAACCGCTTGGTTTGATCGCTATGTAGTTGATGGAGCAGCCAACTTGGTTAGTTTATTCACTATTTTCAGTGGCAATGCTCTCAAGTATAATGTATCTGGTCAGTCCCAGTTTTATGTACTAACAATTTTTATTAGTATTGGTCTATTATTGTGGTTGATATTAAGCGGTCAATGGTCATTAATTCTTGATTTCTGGTCAAATTTGTTTAGGGGATGATCCCCCTTTCTGTAGCACAGGCATCTTGCCTGTTAGGATTACAGTCTAGAAGACTGTGTTACTATTTTTGTAGGAGAAAAATTTTAAACAATGCTCAGTGCTTTAATTATCATACCTTTAATCGGGGCTATTTTTATCGCTTTCTTCCCTGGTAAAAAGACCAGTAGCTTTTATCGCTTCTTAGCTCTTATTTGTACATCAGCTTTATTAGTTTTAACCTTAATACTTGGCTTCAAGTTTGATATCAATAATCCTAGTATGCAGTTTTCTGAGAATATTCCTTGGATTATAGATATTGGTTTAAATTATCACTTAGGGCTTGATGGACTGTCTTTTCCTCTGATATTTATTAACAGTTTATTAACCTTAATTACTATTTATACCAGTAGCAAAACTATCGAGCGATCGCAGTTTTATTATGCTTTAATTTTAATCTTAAATTGTGGAGTTTCAGGGGCATTTTTAGCTCAAGATGTCCTCTTATTTTTCTTCTTTTATGAATTAGAAATTATTCCTCTTTATTTCCTCATTGCTATTTGGGGGGGAGCAAAACGGGGTTATGCTGCCATGAAATTCCTCTTATACACTGCTATTTCAGGATTTTTGGTCTTAGGGTCATTTTTGGGCTTAGTATGGCTTTCAGGAGCATCTACATTCGACTATGAGCCATTACGCTCCCATAATCTCCCCCTTTCCACTCAATTATTATTACTTATTCCCTTACTGATAGGTTTAGCCATCAAAATACCTATTTTCCCCTTACATACTTGGCTACCGGATGCCCACGTGGAAGCATCTACCCCTGTATCTGTTTTATTGGCAGGAGTTTTACTAAAGTTAGGGACTTATGGACTATTACGCTTCGGTGTGGGTTTATTCTTCGATGCTTGGACTTATATAGCGCCTTGGTTGGCAACCTTAGCAGCCATTAGTGCCTTATACGGTGCCTCCTGTGCTATTGTGCAGAAGGATATGAAGAAGGTGGTTGCCTACTCTTCTATTGCCCACATGGCTTACATTTTATTAGCGGCCGCCGCAGCTACCCATTTAAGTATCACAGCAGCTACATTTCAAATGGTCAGTCATGGCTTAATATCTGCTATGTTATTTCTGGTAGTTGGCATAGTTTATGAGAAAACAGGCAGTCGGGATGTGGACTTCTTGCGTGGACTATTGAACCCTCAACGGGGTTTACCTATTACTGGCAGTTTAATGATCTTAGGAGTGATGGCCAGTGCTGGTATTCCGGGTCTAGTGGGATTTGTTGCGGAATTTTTGGTATTTAGAGGTAGTTTCCCTATATTTCCTGTACAAACTTTACTTTGTTTAGTGGGCAGTGGTTTAACGGCGGTTTATTTCTTATTGATGGTTAATAAGGTTTTCTTTGGTCGTTTGACCCCTGAATTATCGCAAATACCCAAGGTTTTATGGACTGAGCGTCTTCCTGCTTTTATTTTAGCTATTTTAATTGTGGTTTTAGGTATTCAACCTAGTTGGATGGTGCGTTGGAGTGAACCCCAGGCAGCTTTATTGTTAACAGGAGAGTCTCAACTAGAAGCAGTAGCAAACCCCGAAACAAGCAATAGTTAATGGTTTAATTCTAGGGCGGGCAAATCTAATTAGTTATGTAAAGTTCTTTTTAGTTTATTTTTGTTCACCCAATATCTTAAGAAATAATTAAGATATCTTTGTCCATAGACCACCTCTGTCTTTGAGTCCTCCCCACCCTCCTCACACCTCCCACAGTAGCCACTTATGCCATTCTCAGAACCTTTTGCCTCTCAACCAAATCAACCAGTAGGGGTTATTTTTATCTAGGCACTCATACCCAAGTCCCGAAAAAAAATTTTTTTATGTCGTTTGCTTTTTCTCGAAGTTTTTACTAACATAGATTTAAGTTAAGAAAAGTAACGTTTTCTTAGATTTAGTCTCCAGACAGACCTCATACTGTGGGGTTACCGTTTGCTAGACAATTTTTAGGAATAAATAAACTCTGTCCTTATGTTGATTCGGAGATAAGTTCATGACTATTGCAGTCGGACGCGCACCAGAAAGAGGATGGTTTGATGTCATCGATGACTGGTTAAAACGCGATCGTTTCGTATTCGTAGGTTGGTCTGGGATATTACTATTTCCCTGCGCCTACATGGCCCTCGGTGGTTGGTTAACAGGAACCACCTTTGTTACCTCCTGGTACACCCACGGTTTAGCAAGTTCTTACCTAGAAGGATGTAACTTCTTAACCGTAGCGGTTTCTTCCCCCGCTAACGCCTTCGGACACTCCTTATTGTTCCTCTGGGGACCTGAAGCACAAGGAGACTTCACCCGTTGGTGTCAAATCGGTGGCTTATGGTCATTCGTTGCCCTTCACGGAGCTTTCGGACTGATTGGCTTCATGTTACGTCAGTTTGAAATCGCCCGTCTGGTCGGTATTCGTCCTTACAACGCCATCGCTTTCTCTGCTCCTATCGCAGTATTCGTCAGCGTTTTCCTGATGTATCCTTTAGGACAGTCTAGCTGGTTCTTTGCCCCTAGCTTCGGAGTAGCCGGAATTTTCCGTTTCATTCTCTTCTTACAAGGGTTCCACAACTGGACACTAAACCCCTTCCACATGATGGGAGTAGCAGGTGTATTAGGTGGAGCATTACTCTGTGCTATTCACGGTGCAACAGTAGAAAACACCCTATTTGAAGATGGTGAACAAGCTAACACTTTCCGTGCTTTTGAACCTACTCAAGCAGAAGAAACCTACTCCATGGTGACTGCAAACCGTTTCTGGTCTCAGATTTTCGGAATTGCTTTCTCCAACAAACGTTGGTTACACTTCTTCATGTTATTCGTACCTGTAACAGGGTTATGGATGAGTGCCATTGGTATCGTTGGTTTAGCCTTAAACCTACGTGCTTATGACTTTGTCTCTCAAGAATTACGGGCAGCAGAAGACCCCGAATTCGAGACATTCTACACCAAAAACATTTTATTAAACGAAGGTCTCAGAGCTTGGATGGCTCCTCAAGACCAACCCCATCAAAACTTTGTATTCCCTGAAGAAGTATTACCTCGCGGTAACGCTCTCTAAGAAACATACAGGTTGTTTAATAATTAGATAATATCAAGCCCCCTTTGTGGGGCTTCTTTTTAACTTATTCACCCAAAGAAGAATTTAAACCTATGTTTTTCAAGCTTGATAATTTAGGGGAAAAAACCATTAATAAAATTGCCGAAGTTGCTTTATCTACTAAGCTAGAAAAAAGAGATAAACTAGCGGTAAAAGTTAAAACTGATCCGAATTTATTGGCTAAAGGAACCCTCGAATCATTGGTTATTGATTGTCAAGGGTTAATGGTCGAAAATGCCTTGAGAATGGAAAGTATTAATATTACATTGAATAGTATTGCTGTTAGTCCCTTTAAAGCTCTAACAGGTAACATTCAGTTAACCCAACCCAGCCATGGAAAAGCTTGTGTTTTGTTGAAAGAAAAAGATATTACAAGGGTATTAGATCGAGCAATTCTAAGAAAAAAACAGAATGAGATTGTTATTGATGAGCAAGTTGTTAAGGTTAGCTTAAAACAGGTAAAATGTAACCTGTTAGACACAGGAAAGATACTTATTCAAGGGATAGTTAAACGAGAAGATAATCAAGATAATAAGAATGTTAGCTTGGAAATTAAACCAGAAATTTGTCGCTCAGGGCAAGGAATTATTATTGATGAGATCGAATATTTAGAAGAACCTAATTTATCGTCAATTTTACTCAATCCAATTTTACAAGAAGCAAAAAATATCTTAAATTTAAAAAATTTCAAAGTTGATGGTTTTTCTCTCAAAGTTGAACAATTTAATATAAAGCAAGGTGCTTTACATTTGCAAGCTGAAGCAGGAATGACTCATTTTCCTGAGTTTTGACGGGGGATTGTGGTAAATTTATCCGATTAACTTATGAAAACTTTAACCAGGAAACATCTCTTAGTTTTTCTCTCAATCTTTTTGGTGGTTCCCATAGGTTTATATTCTAAGTATTATCAAGGAATAGGTAGTGTCTGGGTAAATGATTATGGTGCAGCTATTTGGTATGAAGTTTTTTGGTGTTTATTGGCCTTTTATTTCTTTTCTAGCAAAAAAGCTATTAAACTTATTCCTATTTATGTTTTTATTATTACCTGTCTATTAGAAATTTTACAACTGTGGAATCCTCCTATATTGGCTTTAATCCGTTCTCATATTTTGGGTAAATTATTATTAGGGACTACTTTTTCTTGGTGGGATTTTCCTCATTATATAATCGGTTGTTTATTGGGGTGGTTATGGTTAAAGTTCATTGAGAAACTAAGTTATAAATCCCATTTAACAGGATGAATTAAGACAACATCATAATAAATAGTTCAAGTTAATAAACAACTAATATTATTACTTTTTTTGACAACTTTACCAATAATTTGACTATCTGTGTAACCAGCTTTGACTAACTCTTGCAAGCAGCGATCGCTATTTTTTTCGGGGATAGAAGCTAATAAACCACCAGAGGTTTGAGGGTCAAATAAAAGAGAAAATTTAGGGTTATTTTCCATATCTTGCTCACTGTTTAAATAAGTGTTATTTTCTAAATTTTTCGGGTATAAAGAACTGGTAATACCTTGTTTACTCGTCTCTATTGCCCCTATTAAAGTTGGAATTTTATCTAAGTTTAATTCTACCGAAACTTGAGATGATTTCATCATTTCTATTAAATGACCAACTAATCCAAATCCTGTTATATCTGTGCAAGCAGAGGCTTCAAATTTTAAGAAGATTTCTGAGGCCTTTTTATTAGATAATAACATAGATTTTATGGTATTATCTATCCAGTATCCTTTCGTTTTGTATTTCATTTCTGCTGCTAATAATGTTCCAGTTCCCAATGGTTTGGTTATAATGAGTTTCTCATCGGTTTGCATCCCACTTTTTTGTAAAATTTGGTTAGGTAAAATAAAGCCATTACAAGATAAACCAAAGCCTAATTTTTCTCCCTGTAAGGTATGTCCTCCCGTTAAAAAAATTTGGTTTTTACTCAAAATTTTGAGACATCCTTGTAGTAATTGATATAAAATTTCTTCAATAATAGAATCAAACCCATAGGGTAATGTTACCACAGCAGAAACACTATGAGCTTTAGCTCCCATTGCCCATAAATCACTTAAGCAATGATTAGTAGTAATCTGTCCAAAAATAAAAGGATCACTAACAAAAATGGGTAAATAGTCAATGGTTTGTACTAATAATTCTTGTTTACTAATATCAATTATGGCTGCATCATCAGGAGAGTTTAAACCAATAACAATTTCTGAATTTTGATCAATTTTCAATCTTTTTAATGTTCTTTCTAATATAGAAATTCCCACTTTAGAACCACAACCATTACAAGGTATAAAATTATTATTTTTTATCTGAGATTCCATAGGAGAAAAATCTTTAAATCTCTTCATAAACTTTCGATCAATATTATCTTTCCAAGTCCATAACCAATCTGCCTCTAAACTTAACTTTCCCCAAGAGGCGATCGCTTTTTTATTTCCTGTCCCAATTAAACTTAAATATAATTTTTGAGGAGAATAAGCTTGTAACTTATTATCTAAAATAATAGACTGTAAATTATTAAATAAAGGTTGACCTTGACGGACAGCAAAAACCCCTGCTTTTGGTCGAGAATAGTTCTCTATTGTGGCAATATCCCCCGCCGCAAAAATATAAGAATGGGATACAGATTGTAAATAATTATTAACTAAAATAAATCCTTTTTTATCTGTCCTTAGTCCCGTCTTTTCTATCCACTGAGGTGCAGAAGCTTGAGTAACTAAAAATACCCAATCTGATCGTATTTCTAGTCCAGAACTACAATTTATTGTATAATTACGAGAAGAATTAGCCTTGATTTCGATCACAGTTTCATTGAGATAAATATTAGTGCCATTTTCTAATAAAAGGAATTGCAATCGTTCACTAATCCAATGATTATGTCCTGTTAATAAACCATCACCTTTATGAATCAAAGTAATGGTTAACTTATCTATCTTTTCCTTGACATTTTCTAGAATATTAGTCAGACAAGTTCTCATATTAAAAGCTAATTCTACCCCCCCTGCACCACCGCCAATAATTGTTAGGTTATATGGTTGTTTAGGATGACTCTCAACGGTTGTTTTTATCTTTTCCCATGCAGTTAAAAACTGACTAACTGGTTTAGCAGGAATAGCGTAATCCGAGGCTCCTAAAATGCTGTTTTTTGCCGGAACGCTACCGATATCAATAGATAAATAATCAAAAGCAATAGGGGGATGTTCTTCACAAATAATTTGCTTATTTTCTAAGTCTAAGTCTTTAACAGTATCTAAATAAAAATTAGCCTGAGCAAACTGAGTTAAACACCGTAGATCAATATGGGTGTCTTCAAAACTATAAAAATCGGCAACTTGACCCGGTAACATCCCCGAATAAGCAGTATGAGTTCTATCAGTAATTAGGGTTAAATGTACCCCAGGAATAGGGTTCATTCCCCACAATTTTAGAACAATAGCATGACTATGACCCCCACCGATCAAAACTAAATTATGAGTTAATTGTGTTAAATTGGATTTCATGAGAAACTAAACAATGAATAATTTTATTTTAGTCAATTTAGGAGAAAAAAGTGTTAAAAATTATTATGATATTTGGTTTAATAGTCACTAATTGGACTATAATGACTTCATCGGCTAAAGCTGAGTTTTGTCGTCAAATTAATGGTCAGCAAATTTGTATTACTAAAATCAAGCGAAGTGCTAAAAATTATTGGGAATATCGTGCTGCTGTTAAAATTGATCAAGAAACAAGACCTATAGAGATTTATAATTGTCGTCAAGGTCATCGTATTACCCAAGAAGGGGAGATTATTCCCTTTAAATCTGATGGGGTTGGTAAGTTAATTTGTCGTGTTTTAAATAAGTAAATTATAAATCATTGACCTATCGTATTGTTATTGAACCAAGACAAAAACAGGGAAAAATTATTAACCTTACCCCTGAACAAAAACATTATTTAAAAAACGTTTTACGCTTAAAAGAGGACAGTGAATTTATTGTTATTGATGGTCACAATCAAACCTATCTTGTCAAACTTAATCAGGATAAGGGTGAAATCATCAAAGAATTAAAAGAACAAACAGAATTACCTATTACTGTCACATTGATGATAGCTTTACCTAAAAATAAAGGATTTGATGAGGTTATTCGTAGTTGTACAGAATTAGGAGTTAACACCATTATTCCTATTATTACTAAACGAACTTTATTAAAACCTAGTTCCCATAAAATAGAACGTTGGCGTAAAATTGTTAAAGAAGCGACGGAACAATCAGAAAGACAAATAGTTCCTATAATTATGGAACCTATGTCTTTTTCTGAAGCGTTAAACAATATGGACAACACTAATAAAAATTGTTATATTTGTGTTGCAAGAAAAAAAGCAAAACATTTACTAACTTATCTACTTCCAGAAATCACTAATTCCGTTATTATTGCGACAGGATGTGAGGGAGGTTGGACAGAAGAAGAAATAGATCAAGCTGAGGATTTGGGGTTTATTCCGGTTAACCTTGGGTCGAGGGTTCTTCGTGCTGTTACTGCACCTTTGGTTGCTCTTTCTTTGGTTGGTGCTGTTGCAGAAAAATATAACTTACAAGATTAGAATATCATTAGATAGACAATGTAGTTAGTGATAGTCCGTAGTAAACCCTTTAGGGTTTATATTCTGTTAAGATAAGAGCTAAAGCTCTTACTACGGACAATTATGTATGAATATAATAAGTTAAGTTTACAAGAGCGACGAGAACTGGTTAACCAAAGATTAGAACGGGGTTTCCTCCTCATTCTCCTCCTCATCCCATTCAGATAGAAACTTTTTATTTATTAACGGCTGCTTGTTATCGACATCAATCCATTTTAACCACTTCATCCCGTCGTCAACAATTATTAAACCTGATATTTGAACAATTTATTAATCGTGGGTTTGAAATTACAGCCTGGGCTATTTTAATGAACCACTACCATCTCTTAGTTTATGTTCATGATTTTCAAGAACTTGGGTCAATTTTTCAGAAAATTCATGGTTCTACTTCTTATCAATGGAATTTAGAAGATAAACAACGAGGTCGTAAAGTATGGTACCGTTTTTCTGATAGAGCTATCCGTTCAGAAAGACATTATCAAGCTACCTTAAATTATATTCATTATAATCCGGTTAAACATAATTGCGTAGATTCTCCTTATGATTGGAATGAGAGTAGTCTTCATTGGTATTTAGAGGTTTATGGACGAGAATGGTTGAGGGATGGATGGGTAAACTATCCTGTTAGAGATTATGGAAAAGGATGGGACGATTAAAATGTCCGTTCCGTTCCGTTCCGTAGTATGGGCTTTAGCCCTATTCGGGTTAAAAGTCCAAAAAAACCCTAAAGGGTTTACTACGGACGTGAGTTAAGCACTAAAACCCAGATTCCGCACTTCAAAATGTAGTATAAAAAAATACATAGTTTTAAAAAGTCCGAAAATCATACCTGGGCAAGAATATTTCTCTTTTCATTAAATTTTTAGGAAAAATAATCAAATTAAGAAGATTTATACTCATTGAAAACTTAGCAAGACTCAGCACAAACGAAGGAGAGTTTCCTCTTCTCATTTGATATCATTAGACTCTTATTCTTTTATTATTTTTGCTTTATCCAATTCAATTTATAGATAATATCTTTGACAAGATGCAGGTAACAAACTCAATATAAAATGCCTTTCTTCTGTTAAATTGACAATTTGGTTAACTCCGTTTAAAATCACATAATGAATACCTTAAAAACATTGAAATATCCACCTCAAAGTCGGACGCAATGTTACTCTCCCTACTTGATTATTTATTCCTTTTTTGACTCTTTTTAAACAATTTCTTAATTCTCTTTGCCCCAAGTTATAAATCAACAAACACAAAGACATTAAAAATAACATTTTTTCTATTCTTTCTGGTTTTTCAACGAAGAAACTATCAGTAAAAAATAAGGGATCTTTCAAAAATCGAAATCCTCTTTCCGTAGATTGCTGGTTTTTATAAGTTATCAGAATTTCACTAGCTTCTAATTTATTTTCCTCTACTAAGTTAGTTGCTAAAATAAATTTTCCTGCTTCTTTAGTCTTTCTACTTAGGGTTTGCTGAAAAAGTTTCTCCAAAATTTATGCCACTTTTGACCAAGAATTTTCTGACAAATCAATAAGTTTTAGTACATAAAAATTGTTTAAAGTATAATCAAAATTAATGAAAGGCGGTTTGATGAGTTCCCCTGTTCTATTATTAGTAAATAAGGACAAAAAAAGCGACAAAAACTGCCTCAGAAGTTTAGAAAGATTGACAACTAAAAATGTAATAGCAATAGATGTAATGGAGGTTTCAGGGAGTTTTGTCGTAACTGCTCACCGCAACAAAAAAGTCTTATTGAAAAGCACTACAAACAACATCAGTTGAGTCAACAAAAATATAAGCCCTGTGATTTAGCGTAAAATTTAAGCTAATTTATTACGGCTATTTTAATGACTAACATTCCCAGAATCAAGTCTTTTAAAAACCTCAAATAAAAACAACAATATGAGAAAAAAAAGAATAGTAAGATAGTTTTTTGTTAGCGGAGATTATCCGCTAATCCTGTGTATTTTTGTGCAGAGAGATAGGGGGATCAAGAAAAATCTATCCCCCATCGGCTCCGGAGCCTTTTACATCTCTAATCCTGGGGGACTCCGACCAGCTAATGAAAATAATTCGCATAATTGGACAATGGCATTTTGCCCCTGTAATCTCATGGTCTCTAAAAAACTGAACATTTGGGTGACTAACTCTGCACCCCAGTCGCTTCTTGCCCCCCCACTTACTTTGCGGTGAATGACAATGGGACGTAAAGCTCTCTCAGCATCATTATTATCTGGTTTGACTTCAGGATAAGTTAGAAAGGTGAACCACTCTTCCCAATGACGTTTGAGACGGTTAATCAATCTTTGTGCATCATAAGGCCATCCTTTTTTGGGAGTTGCTTTAAAAATCTTTTGCAGTGAGTTCTCGACTTCTGTTCTTTTGGAGCCTAAGTCTTCAAGGGTTAAATTTCGAGCATGATAATGACGATAATGGATACGGGCGGTTGCTAAAACTTGCTGTACATCGGCAGCAAATTCTCGATTCGCTTGAAAACGACTGGTTTTAAGGGACTCTAACTCTCGTTCTAAATGTGCCAGACATTTCTGTTTGGCCATCGCACTTTGTCTAAAGTAGGCACTATAGCAGTCACTGGTGAGGATGCCCTTAAAATCTGCTCCTAACAATTTCTCGACTTCTGCGGAGCTTCTAGTGGGAGCCAACATCAACACACAGACCTCATTTGATGTGGCTACCCAAACCCAATACTTGATGCCATCGATGCAATAACTGGTTTCGTCAACACATCGGATTCCTGGCTGCTGGATGTACTTTAACCACTGTTGGGTCAAGGGTTCTAAACTTTCTTGAAACCATTTGTGCATTTTGGCAAGGCTCCCTTGAGAAATGGGAATGCCAAAGACATACTCTATAAAATGTTCCTGTTTACGCCATGTAAGATTACCCCCATAGCCAAGCCAGCCCACGATGCTACTTAATCGCGCCCCATAACTGAATCCTTCTTTAACTCCCAATGGAACAGGACTGTAATCTGACCATCCACAACTAGGACATTTATAGAATCCGCGACGATATTCCCTGATTTCTATGGGTTGGTCTACTACTTCAGCCACTTGCTGGACTTTTTCAGGAACTACTTCATCTCGTTCCACTGAACCCCCACAAACAGGACAGTTTTCTAGTTCTAAAGTGACTATCTTATCGGGCTGACCAAAACCATTACGGGTCTTCCCTGGGTGGTCATATTTTGGTCCGCGTTTAAATCCTTTTTTGCGTTTCTTTTTGTCAGAAGGCTTTTTTAGTGGGTCTGATGATGGGGGGACTGAACTGTTTTTTGAGTTACGGTTTTTTAGCTTATCTCTCTCTTCTTTCAATTTTTCAATTTCTTGCTGTTGTGTAGAGATTTGTTGTTGTTGCTGGTCAATCAGTCTTTGTTGAAGAGATAACTGTTGTTGTGCCTTGACTAGCCACTCAATCATGAAGACATTGTTCGCCAACTGTTCATCGGCGATAGCTCTAACTAGCTTTGAATCAATGGTAGCATTTGTGGTCATAACCCCCACTATACATAAAAATCCCCGATTTTACCTTTATGTTGTCAAGACAGATTCTTTATTGCGGTGAGCAATTACCTTTCATTTAGTCTTATTTGTCGTGGAGAAAATCAAAAGTTAATATAATTATTCCCTCTTAAACTCAATTTTTGGATAATCAAAGTCAATTTTTTTATTCATCTATATTCAAAATTTCTATTAGTCCTAAAAATTATCATTTTTCATCTCTGGATTGGGCTTTCAAATTAATTTGTGAGAAATCCGGGTATAGTACCACCTCAAACATCTCGCACTCTCAGTTATGTTTCTAGGAAGCGATCGCTTTTATAACTGCTGATAACTGTTGCGCTTTAGTTATCACTACATAAGTTAACGTTGTAGGGGTTAACGGCCGTTGACCCCTACTTTAGGCAACTCGTATGACCACTTCAAAACTAAGCGCACTCTTAAGTTATAGTTTCAATAGAATCATGCTTATAAATCAGGCTAAAAATCCGAGAAAATAACCAAAAATAGTCTTAATCAAGATTTAACTTGACAAAATAATCGGGGGGGTAGAATCACTTAGTAATTTTCGTCATTTTTCCCAATTATCATGATCAAAAAACTTTCTTTGTCCACTGCTTTAGCAGTTGCTACCGTTGCGATGGGTGCGTTTACCCAAGCTGCTGAGGCGGCCTTATTCAACTTCTCCTATACCTTAGAGAATGGGGATGTTTTCTCTGGGATGCTCGAAGGAGAGGTACAAGGAGATAATGATACGGTGTTTGTTTCTGCCCTCACCATGCCCATGTTTAATGGTTCTCCTCACCCGGATATACCCTTTCTCGTTTCTCTCACAACACGATTTGGTGGATCATCAGCCCCTCCCACAGTTTCCTTTAGCGGTACATTGATGGACTTTTGTGCTAATGACGAACCGAATTGTACTGGTGACGAAGGCATCTTATTTGATACAGTAGTTCAATTCCTTGGTGGACCAATAGTGGGTACAGGAGTAGCTGCAGGGTTTGTTAGTGAACCCTATAACCCTGCCAATTGGTCTTTAACTCCAAAATCTGTTCCTGAACCCCTAACCATCTTAGGTGCAGGTGCTGCTATTGGTTTCGGTACTGCTTTTAAGCGTAAATTGGCTCAAAAAGAAGTTAAACAGGGTTAATTCCTATTGGTGTGAGGGCATAATATTATTATGCCCCTACGAAATAATTTAGGTTAATAAAGTCTCTAATCTTGCTAACACTTCATTGATCACTTCATCAGGCAATATTTCCACAAAACGAGCATTTCTGGCTTGACAGTCAATACTTCTCACTTGATCCACTATAGGAGTTACGCATTGACAAATTAACTTAAATATGAGTAGCTTTAAAGAGAGACAACGATCGCTAATTATTAGAGTCATTAAAATTGACGTAATAATAACAATAACTAATCTATAAATTAGGCTGATAATTTCAAATTTATTTGCTCTAAAATAAAATTCCGATTAACTTCAATAGACAATTCTCTTTGGAGTTGATACCAATTATCAATTAACTCATTAGCTCTCATTAATTCAAGTTTAATAAAAGCCCGTAAAGAACTAAAGAAATGGGTCAATATAGCTTCTGATTTTCTGACTATAAATTTATTGATACCACATAATTGTTTGAGCGCACGATGGTAACATTCAATAATCCAATGAGTTGTTTTCAACAAAGTAAATAGAGTTTTATCTGTTTCTCTTAAGTCTTTATTTTCTTTGTCAAATAAAATATAAAAACGAAGCATCCCGTTTTTGAAATGTTTCTTAAATACTTTAACTTCGCCAAACTCTTTTAAGTAAACAATTGTCCCATTTTCCTCTATTTCTAAGCTTTCAACGGATTGATATTGTCCTTTAACGATTGATACTTGTCGATTTTTAGCTATTCCTATCATGAAACCTAATTCTTGTTTTTTCAAAAATTTAAGGTTCTCTTTAGATGAATACCAACTATCACCAGTTACATAAATTGGCCTCAGTCCCCAAGCTAAAACTTCCGATAGCATCATCCGAAAATAATCATTTTTAGACAGATTATCTTCTTTATCATAAAGTCGATAATTTAGAGGGACTGAAATTCCATTAGGGTCAGTATATAATAAAGTAACTAAATTAATTCCTTTGATAGTTTTATGTTTATTTCCTGACCAGAAATAACCAATAAATTTACTTAATTTAGGATTACTATAAAGTTTTTCAATGACTGTATCATCAATACTTAAGGTTCCCCCACTCAGTTCAATGTGCTGTTTAAATTCATTGAATAAATCAACAGGTTTATAGCTTTCTCTTAATAAAAAACGGTTAACACTATCATGAGATAAATCCTCAAATATCTCGGATAAACGATTACAACCCGAATATTTGGATTCAGCAATTAAATAGTAAGTATAGAGTTCTAAATGACATTTAGCCGTTGATTTCTTCGTTATAGTTCGGATATCTACCTCCAGTTCTTATAATCCTCTCTATTTTATCAGTTTTTTGCTTTTTGTTAACAGCGATCGCTTTCTCTGTTTGGACTATTCACATTGTAAACCATCTGTCAATGCGTAACTCCTACACTAAAATAATCCCATAGGTTTGCAAAGATTCTGGTAAAGCCACTTCAAATGGCCAACCTTTCTGACGGCTAGTAATGGGACAAATCAAAATAAGTTTAGATATGCGATTGTAAGCTAACGGTGAAATAACTAAAGCGGGACGATAACCAGCTTGTTCGCTTCCGGTACGAGGATTTAATTCTAATCGGATAATATCACCTCTTTCCGGTACTCTATCATCAATTTTTACCAACTCTCTTCTCCTATCGCTTCTCCCCAATTAGTTTCTTCATGTTGTTGTTGGGGGGTTGCTTCTTTCAATAAATCCTCAAGACAATATTTGGGTTTAGTTGCAGAAACAATAATAGAATTGTCTTCCATTGATAGGGTAACTTTGATTCCCTCTTGCCATCCTAACTGCTTAATAATCTCTTGAGGAAGTCTAATTCCCAAAGAATTCCCCCATTTTGTGATTTTTTGAATTATCATTCTTTTCTGAGTTTATGTTTATACAATGAATATATCATAAGATAACTGCTGATAACTGTTGCGCTATAGTAACCACTACATAAGTTAACCTTGTAGGGGTCAACGGTCGTTGACCCCTACTTTAGGCAACTGGTATAACCACCTCAAAACTAAGCGCACTAGGGTTATAGTTTCAATAATTTGAGCTTAAATAAATTAGATTTTAATCAATCTTTGATACTGAGGTTGAGGAATTGGATCACCAAATTCTTGTGCAGTTTCAATCCATAATTGAATCGCCTCTTGACTGTTATTTAAAGCAGACATCTGGGTGTTTCCATGAGCAATACAACCTGGTAATTCAGGAACTTCAACAATAAATACCTGATCTTCTTCACTCCAATACATAAACAATTGATATTTATACATTACATTTTATCTCCTAAATTATATTCAATAATAATGTCTCTAATTTGACGAACTTGATAAGCTTTTGCTTTATTCCCATCTTTTTGTAGATTGGGTTTTTCTTTAATACCCTCTCGTCTAAAAATATGATGTCCTCCGCGAACTCTCTCTTCAAACCCTAAACGTTTTAACAACTGACATAATTCCTCAAAAGGAATGTTAGCATCAGCAGTTCCTTGAACAATTTTTTGTAATAACTTTTCATATTTACCCAAAGTTCTTTATCATCCTAATTCTGTAACTATTATATAATAATTTTAGGGAATATGTCATAATAGATTATAAATAATGGCATAAACCTGAAATAAAAATGACCAGTGTTAATTTGTCTATTCCTTTTGAAGCATTAGTTAAAGCTATTAAATCCCTTGATTTAGAACAACAGCAACAACTATTAGAAGTTTTAGAAGAGCAAATTTTTGAAGCAGAAGAAGAATGGGAAAATAGTCCAGAAATTATTGCTGAGGTTGAAGAAGCTAAAAAAGCTTATCAATCAGGAGATTATTTAACCCTTGAAGACTTTATAGCAGGTTAATCTTAGATAAGTTAATGTCTTATACTATAATATAACTACTTATAACTGTGTGATATCATATCATTAAAGTATCATGTACTTGGATTATGAGTAATTTAGAGGTTCATCAAAAAGTCCAATCTTATATTGAGCAATTATCACCAGAAAAACTGTTAGTTGCTGCTGATTTTTTGGCTTATTTGGTAGAAAGAGAAGACACAGAGGCAACTTCTGAGGATGAGCATCAATTTTGGGAAAATAGTAGTCAAATTTCCTTAAATGCTGTTTGGGATAATCTGGAGGATGATATCTATGGCGAATTACTGGAAAAATGACGTGATTCTAGTTCGTTATCCCTTTTCTGATTTATCTAACAGCAAAATTAGACCAGCAATAATTGTTAGTTCTCCTCACACTTCCCAGGATGTTTTGATTACTCCTTTAACCAGTAAAACCCAATTGCTTCTTGAGGGAGAATTTATTTTATCTGATTGGAAAAAAGCAGGTTTAAATGTTGAAACAGCAGTAAAACGGGGAATTTATACAATTTATCAAGGCTTAATCCTTAAAAAAGTGGGAAAATTAGTGGATGCAGATACAACCAAGTTAGAACAGTCTTTGCGTCAGTGGTTAGGGTTGTCATAGTAGCAAGCGATCGCTGTTTATATAACTGCTTATAACTGTTGCGCTACAGTAATAGTAGAAAAACTCTGTTAGGTGATTTCCACACTTGAATATACCTGCTTTTCCAATTATTCCCCCCTTTTTAAGGGGGGTTAGGGGGGATCGTAAGGGATCTCCTTTATCAGAAATCACCTTACTACTTAGAAAATAGTTCATCAAAAATACGACGACGTTTATAAGGGGACTCAGGAGTTAAATAACCCCATAAAGACTCCCAATAGAAAAAAGAAACACCATCAAATCCTTGTTTTCTCACTGTTTCAACTTGCTCTTTAATTTGTTCTATTTTCACAGTATTGTTAAGAGTCCCTGATAAAATGCGAATACTAACAGGAATTTTTTTACGAGCTAATTTAACAGCAGATTGATGTAACTCTCGATTAAAACTATTGAGATCATTGCGATATACTTGTAAAACTAATTCATCGATCAATCCTCGTCTTACCCAAGTCTTCCAATCTTGTAAATAATTTTGATAAGAAAAAGGATGAGAATTAGGAGATAAAGAAACTATAATATCAGGATTAATTGTTTTTATTGTTTTCACTAAATCCGTCATAAATGCAGTCATTTTAGCTGCTCTCCACCTCATCCACTCGCCATTATGGGTATCTTTTGGGGGACTTTTTCCTCTGTGTTCTTGTTGATAAATTTTAACCGTCAAAGGATCATATCCTAATTCTACAGGCATTCCAAAATGATCATCTAATTGAACACCATCTACTGGGTAATTCATGACAACTTCTAACATTAATCCTTTGATTAGTTGCTGCACTTCAGGATGAAGAGGATTTAACCATGCTAACTGACTGACTTGCCTTTCATAAGCAGATTTTCGCCAACGCTGAATTAAATTACCATTATTTTTTTCATTTTTAGCTTCTAACTCATCTTGAAAAAATGTATTAGCTGAACCCTCTTTACTTTCGGTTAACCAATCTGGATGTTTTTGCGCTAAAAGTGAACTTCTAGGAATCATTAATCCATACTCAAACCAAGGAAGAACCTCTAATCCTCTTTGGTGACTTTCCTCTATAATAACCTTTAAAATATCTACATTACCCCTTGTCCAATTTATAAACGGTTCTTGAGGTTTGCCAATCATTTCTTTTGCTAAAGCACTAGGATAAAAAGTATAACCTCGATTCCAAACAACAGGATAAACAGTATTAAAATGATGTTCAGCTAACTGTTTAATGGCACGCTGGCTACTACCAGGAACAAATAAAACAGCACTAGCAACATTAGTTAACCACACCCCTCGTCTCTCTTGAAAAGAAGGAGAAGCCACTTTTCCTGATGAGGGAAACCGGATTTTGTCACTAAAACAACCAATAAGATAATAGTGGTTAAAACAATACAGATTAAACGATTACGCCAAGCAAACAAATTTCTATTCATTATATTAATTTATTGATCTGTTCAATGGATAGACTTTAAAGATAAGATGTAGTCAAAAATTGTTAAATAGAGCAAACAGCTAGGTAAAAGTACAGTATAATGACAAAGATGAGCCTAGATTAGTTGCCAAAGTGGATAGAAACTTGCTATGATGTTAAATCCGATAGCAATCATCATCATTGTAACTAGCAAACCTCTTCTGGATTAAAGACTGTGGCCAATTCAAAGTCTGCACTAAAACGTATTAAAGTAGCCGAACGCAACCGACTCCGTAACAAAAGCTATAAGTCGGCGGTGAGAACCCTGATGAAAAAATACTTCCAAGCAGTAGAGGAGTACGCTGCTTCTTCCACCGAAGAAAAGGAAGAAAAAGAAAAAGTGGTACAGCAAATGATGTCAGCCGCTTACAGTAAGATAGATAAAGCAGTAAAACGTAATGTTTTACACCGTAATAACGGAGCTAGAAAAAAAGCCCGTCTAGCTAAAGCCCTAAAGAAAGTTGCTCCAGCTTCTTAAAATAGGTCAAACCTCCCTAAATAGGTCGTTTTTGAAGCTATTATGAGATGTAAATGTCTCACGTTTGAGCCTCTTAAATTACGAATAAGAGATAATTAAATGGGAAAAAGGAGACAACCATCACCATAAGTTATCAATTATTACTAGAATAAGACCAAATCAGAGGAGACCAATGCAACTGATAGACACCCATGTTCATATTAACTTTGATGTGTTTGAGTCTGATCTCGAAGACATCAAAAATCGTTGGCAAGAAGCAGAAGTTGTTCACCTAGTCCATTCCTGTGTCGAACCCAAGGAGTTTCCAAGCATTAAAGCATTAGCAGATCGCTTTGGGAACCTATCCTTTGCAGTGGGGTTACACCCCTTAGACGCAGATAAATGGACAGGCAACATGGGAAAAGAGATATTAGACTATGCTAAATCTGACCATCGAGTGGTAGCCATAGGAGAAATGGGGCTAGACTTTTACAAAGCTAGTAACCAGAAAAAACAACAAGAAGTTCTAGAAGCACAACTGAAAATTGCTCACCAACTGCAAAAACCAGTTATTATTCATTGTCGAGATGCGGCCCAAAAACTAAAAGATGTTTTAGAATTATTTTGGCAGGAGATCGGTGAAATAAAAGGGGTTATGCACTGTTGGAGTGGAACACCAGAAGAAACAAAATGGTTTTTAGACCTGGGGTTTTACATTAGTTTCAGTGGAGTTGTCACCTTCAAGAAGGCCCAAACCATTCAAGAAAGTGCAAAAATAGTCCCCAGCGATCGCCTCTTAGTCGAAACAGACTGCCCCTTCTTAGCCCCTGTACCCAAACGAGGAAAACGCAACGAACCAGCCAATGTCCGCCATGTCGCTGAATTTTTGGCAGAACTACGGGAAGTACCCCTAGAAAACTTAGCCCAGCAAACAACCCATAACGCTTGTCAACTGTTTAACTTATCCCTTGCACCCTAACCAGGATACCCCATAACAACGGCCAATAGAGCAACCCATGACTACTAATCTGATCTATAACTATAACCTGCTACCAGACCTAATTGAAATTCAACACGCGAGTTTTCGTTGGTTTCTCGAACAAGGACTAATAGAAGAACTCAATAGCTTTTCCCCCATTTCAGACTATACAGGAAAATTAGAACTACACTTTTTAGGAGAAAATTATAAACTAAAAGAGCCAAAATACGACGTTGATGAAGCTAAGCGACGGGATGCCAGCTATTCCGTGCAAATGTACGTTCCTACCCGTTTAATCAACAAAGAGACGGGAGAAATTAAAGAACAAGAAGTGTTTATTGGGGACCTACCCCTAATGACAGATCGGGGAACCTTCATTATCAACGGCGCAGAAAGGGTGATCGTTAATCAGATCGTTCGTTCTCCAGGAGTTTACTACAAAGCAGAAACCGATAAAAACGGCAGAAGAACCTACTCAGCTTCCTTGATACCCAACCGAGGAGCTTGGTTAAAGTTTGAAACCGATAAAAACGGCTTAGTCTGGGTGAGAATCGATAAAACCCGTAAATTATCCGCTCAAGTCCTCCTCAAAGCCATAGGACTCAGCGATAACGAGATTTTAGACTCCCTACGTCACCCAGAATTTTATCAGAGAACCCTAGACAAAGAAGGCAACCCCACAGAAGAAGATGCCCTACTAGAGTTGTACCGCAAACTGAGACCAGGGGAACCCCCCACAGTTAGTGGTGGACAACAACTCCTAGAATCTCGCTTTTTTGATAGTAAACGCTATGACTTAGGAAGAGTCGGAAGATATAAACTCAACAAAAAATTACGTCTGAATGCGCCAGATGTCATGAGAACACTGCGTTCAGAAGACATTTTATCGGCCATCGACTATTTAATTAGTCTAGAATTTGATATAGGTACCGTAGACGACATCGATCACTTAGGGAACCGTCGGGTGAGATCCGTAGGAGAACTACTACAAAACCAAGTCAGAGTAGGGTTAAACCGCCTAGAACGGATTATTAGGGAAAGAATGACCGTCAGCGAGTCTGATAGTCTTACCCCTGCCTCTTTGGTTAACCCCAAACCCTTAGTAGCTGCCATCAAAGAATTTTTTGGGTCATCTCAATTGTCCCAATTTATGGATCAAACCAACCCCCTAGCAGAATTAACCCATAAACGGCGTATTTCCGCCCTGGGACCAGGAGGACTCACCAGAGAAAGAGCAGGGTTCGCTGTACGAGACATCCACCCCTCCCATCATGGGCGTATTTGTCCCGTAGAAACACCAGAAGGACCCAACGCAGGTTTAATCGGATCGTTGGCTACCTATGCACGGGTGAACAACTACGGGTTCATTGAAACCCCTTACTATCGTGTGGAAAATGGTCGGGTGAGACGAGACTTAGACCCGGTTTATCTAACAGCAGACGAAGAAGACGATCTACGGGTTGCCCCAGGAGACATTAGTACCGACGAAGAAGGGAATATATTAGGAAACGCCGTTCCTACCCGTTATCGTCAAGAATTCTTCATTACCGGCCCCGCTCAAGTGGACTATGTTGCCGTTTCCCCTGTACAGATTATTTCTGTAGCAACCTCCATGATCCCCTTCCTGGAACACGACGACGCTAACCGTGCCTTGATGGGGTCAAATATGCAACGGCAAGCAGTACCCCTATTACGTCCCGAACGTCCCCTAGTGGGAACAGGTTTAGAGGCACAAGCAGCCAGAGACTCAGGGATGGTGATCGTTTCCAGAACCGAAGGTATAGTTACTTATGCCGATGCCAACGAAATTCGGGTTAAAGTGACAGGCCCTGAAGGCCACGAAAAAGTTGGCCAAGAAATTCAATATATCCTGCAAAAATATCAACGGTCCAACCAAGATACCTGTTTGAATCAACGGCCTTTGGTGTATGTAGGGGAAGACGTAGTACCCGGTCAAGTATTAGCCGACGGTTCCGCCACAGAAGGGGGAGAACTAGCCTTAGGACAAAACATTTTAGTAGCTTATATGCCCTGGGAAGGCTATAACTACGAAGACGCAATCTTGATCAGTGAAAGATTGGTTTATGACGACGTTTATACCAGTATTCACGTCGAAAAATTTGAAATCGAAGCCCGTCAAACCAAACTCGGTCCCGAAGAAATCACCCGTGAAATACCCAACGTCGGGGAAGACTCCCTGAGAAACCTCGATGAACAAGGCATTATCCGCATTGGTGCCTGGGTAGAAGCAGGAGACATTTTGGTGGGTAAAGTCACCCCCAAAGGAGAATCTGATCAACCCCCAGAAGAAAAGCTCTTACGGGCTATTTTCGGAGAAAAAGCCAGAGACGTACGGGATAACTCCTTGAGAGTTCCCAACGGAGAAAAAGGCCGGGTGGTAGATGTACGGGTGTTTACCCGTGAACAAGGAGATGAGTTACCCCCAGGGGCCAATATGGTAGTAAGGGCTTATGTTGCCCAAAAACGTAAGATCCAAGTCGGGGATAAAATGGCAGGGCGACACGGTAATAAGGGAATTATCTCCCGTATCCTACCCATCGAAGATATGCCCTATTTACCCGATGGACGACCTATGGATATCGTCTTAAACCCCTTGGGTGTACCCTCACGGATGAACGTGGGACAAGTGTTTGAGTGTCTTTTAGGTTGGGCAGGAGAAAACTTAGGGGTACGGTTTAAGATTACTCCCTTTGACGAAATGTACGGGGAAGAGTCATCACGGAAAACCGTTCATGGGTTATTGGAAAAAGCCTCCAATAAACCCCGCAAAGACTGGGTTTATAACGAGGAGCATCCCGGAAAAATAGACGTTTATGACGGACGAACCGGAGAAAAATTTGATCGCCCCGTCACCGTTGGCGAAGCCTATATGTTGAAACTGGTTCACCTCGTAGATGATAAGATCCACGCCCGTTCCACCGGTCCCTACTCCTTGGTAACACAACAACCTCTGGGTGGTAAAGCACAACAAGGGGGACAAAGGTTCGGAGAAATGGAAGTATGGGCCCTAGAAGCTTATGGGGCAGCTTATACCCTACAAGAACTATTAACGGTGAAATCAGACGATATGCAGGGACGGAACGAAGCCTTAAACGCCATTGTTAAAGGGAAACCTATTCCCCGTCCAGGAACCCCCGAGTCCTTTAAGGTGTTAATGCGAGAATTACAATCTTTAGGCTTGGATATCGCCGTCCATAAAGTAGAAACCGCCGACGACGGAACCAGTCGAGATGTGGAAGTTGACCTGATGATCGATAGTCAACGTCGCGCCCCTAACCGTCCCACCTACGAATCTTTGAACAACGAGGAACTCGAAGAAGAAGAAGTGTAAACAGTTAACAGTTAACAGTTAACAATTAACAGTGAATAATTAATAGTTAATAGTGAAAAATAATAGTCATTTATTAACTATTAATTATCGATTACAACCTATCAACTACTCTCATATTTTCTGATGACATTCTATAACCAAATTGTTGACAAAGGCCGTTTAAAGAAATTAGTAGCTTGGGCGTATCGTAACTATGGTGCAGCCCGTAGCTCTCAAGTAGCGGATAACTTAAAAGACTTGGGTTTTCGTTACGCCACAAGAGCCGGTGTTTCTATTAGTATTGATGATTTAACAGTTCCTCCCACAAAACGGGGAATGCTCGACAGCGCAGAAAAAGAAATTAATAGCACAGAGGCTAAATATGCTCGGGGAGAAATTACCGAAGTCGAACGTTTCCAAAAAGTAATCGATACCTGGAATAGTACCTCAGAAGAATTGAAAGATGAGGTAGTCAGGAACTTTAGACAAACAGATCCCTTAAACTCCGTCTATATGATGGCATTTTCTGGGGCGAGGGGTAACATGAGCCAAGTCCGTCAGTTAGTGGGAATGCGGGGCTTAATGGCAGATCCTCAAGGACAGATTATTGACCAACCAATTAAAACCAACTTCCGTGAAGGGTTAACGGTGACAGAATACGTTATCTCTTCCTATGGAGCGCGTAAAGGGTTAGTAGATACAGCACTACGGACAGCAGACTCGGGGTATTTAACCCGACGCTTAGTAGACGTTTCTCAAGATGTGATTGTTCGAGAAATAGACTGTGGAACCCATCGCAGTCTCAAAGTAACCGCCATGAAAGACGGTGAACGGGTGAAAATAGCCCTGGGCGATCGCCTCTTAGGACGGGTTTTGGCAGAAGATGTGGTAGTGGGTGATGAAATCATCGGCTCTCGTAACCAATATATAGACGGAGATTTAGCAGCAAAAATTGGCAAAAGTGTAGAATCCGTCAGAGTGCGATCGCCTTTAACTTGTGAAGCAGCCCGCTCGGTTTGTCGTTATTGTTACGGTTGGAGTTTAGCCACAGGGCGACCCGTAGACTTGGGAGAAGCGGTTGGTATTATTGCAGCACAGTCCATCGGAGAACCAGGAACCCAGTTAACCATGCGGACTTTCCACACAGGAGGGGTGTTCACCGGGGAAGTAGCCGAACAAATTAAAGCCCCAGACGAGGGAACTGTTAAATGGGGCAAAGGTTTAAGTACCCGTAAAGTTAGGACTCGTCACGGGGAAGATGCTTTCCAAGTTGAATTAGCAGGAGACTTAATTTGGACTCCTTCGGGTAGTGGCAAGAAAAAGACCTATTCTGTTACCCCGGGGTCCGTTCTCTTCGCTGCCGATGGGGATAACGTAGAAAAAGAGCAGATGTTAGCCGAAGTAACCGCCGCTAAGTCAACTCGGTCTACAGAACGGGCTACAAAAGACGTATCCACCGATTTAGCCGGGGAGGTTTTCTTTGCCAACTTAATCGCCGAAGAAAGAACCGATCGCCAAGGCAATACTACCCATATCGCCCAAAGAGGAGGACTGGTTTGGGTTTTATCAGGGGAAGTTTATAACTTACCCCCAGGGGCTGAGGCGGTGGTAGAAAACGAAGATACAGTTACAGAAGGCACTATATTAGCAGAGACTCAGTTAGTTTCCGTTAATGGGGGGGTGGTTCGTTATCAACCCGAAAGCCGTGAAATCGATATTATTACCGCCTCCGTATTGTTAGACCAAGCTGAGGTTCGTAAAGAAAGTAGCGCGGGTCATGAACAATATGTGATTGATACTGCTGCGGGTCAACAGTTTTTGTTAAAAGCTACCCCCGACACTAAAGTACAAAACCACGCCATTATCGCCGAGTTAATTGACGATCGCTATCAAACCAGCACCGGAGGAATATTACGCTACGGTGGGCTCGAAGTGGCCAAAGGCAGCCGGAAAACCGGTTACGAAGTGGTGGAAGGGGGAACCTTACTCTGGGTTCCCGAAGAAACCCACGAAGTTAACAAAGATATCTCTTTATTGGTGGTAGAAGATGGGGCTTATGTCGAAGCCGGAACCGAAGTGGTTAAAGATATCTTCTGCCAAAGTTCAGGGGCGATCGAGGTGGTACAGAAAAACGATATTCTCCGAGAAATTATTATTAAACCAGGAGAATTTCATTTAGATGTCGACCCCGAAGAAGTCCCCTTTAAAAACGAGGATTTGATCCCACCTGGGACAGAAGTATTGCCTGGCGTGGTGACAACAGATATGCGTCAGGCCGAATGGATCGAAAGTACCGAAGGGATGGGGTTATTATTGCGTCCCGTGGAAGAATACCCCGTCAGTAACGAACCTACTGTACCCTCCCAAGGCTCCATCAACGAAGAAGAAGTAGAACGACACATCGAACTGCGATCGGTGCAACGCCTGTTCCATAAAGATGGGGAACGGGTGAAATCTGTAGAAGGTATTTCTCTGTTAAGCACCCAATTACTGTTAGAAATTGAGACAGGAAGCGAACAAAGTGCAGCGAATTTGGCTGCAGATATTGAGTTAAAAAACGACGAAGACGAAGATTGTCAACGGCTACAGTTAGTTATCCTCGAGTCTTTAATTTTACGTCGGGATCTCGATACCGATCCCCACGGTGGCATCATTAACACCAGTGTTTTAGTTACAGATGGTGATCAAATTGCTCCAGGGGCAGTGGTGGCTAAAACCGAAATTCAGTGTAAAGAAGAGGGACAAGTTCGAGGCATTAAAAGCGGTGCAGAGGCAGTTCGTCGGGTTTTAGTGGTGCAAGAGGAAGACCTAGAAAATATTACCCTCCAAGATGAACCAAAGGTGGCCAAAGGCGATTTGATTGTTGCTGGTACAGAGTTAGCCCCTGGGGTGAAAGCCACTGAGTCGGGTTTTGTGGTGGCTATTAACCAAGTTGATGATGGTTATGAGCTTAAATTACGGTTAGCTCGTCCTTATCGAGTCTCTGCTGGAGCCATTTTACATATTGCCGATGGTGATCTGGTACAACGGGGTGATAACCTGGTTCTGCTAGTGTACGAACGGGCGAAAACAGGGGACATTATCCAAGGTTTACCAAGAATTGAGGAATTGTTGGAAGCTCGTAAGCCCAAAGAAGCCTGTGTTCTTGCTCGTAAACCAGGGGTTTGTCAGGTAGAGTATCTAGAAGACGAAAGCGTTGATGTCAAAGTCATCGAAGATGACGGCACAGTAAGCGAATATCCTGTTTTGCTCAATCAGAATGCCATTGTTTCTGATAATCAAAAAGTCGATGTGGGGGATCATTTGACCGATGGGCCTGCTAACCCTCACGAATTATTAGAGGTCTTTTTTGACTATTATGTGGACAAGAAAGGGGGTTATGAAGCCGCTTTGGTTGGTTTACAAGCAGCACAAAAATTCTTAGTGGATCAAGTGCAAATGGTTTATCAGTCCCAAGGGATTGATATTTCTGATAAACACATCGAAGTGATTGTCCGTCAGATGACGGCTAAAGTTCGGGTGGATGATGGGGGAGATACCACCATGTTACCCGGAGAATTAGTGGAATTACGGCAAATTGAGCAGGTTAATGAGGCAATGTCCATTACAGGGGGTGCGCCGGCACGATATACCCCCGTATTGTTGGGGATCACCAAAGCTTCCTTGAATACCGATAGCTTTATTAGTGCAGCCTCCTTCCAAGAGACAACCCGTGTCTTAACCGAAGCGGCTATTGAAGGTAAGTCCGACTGGTTACGGGGTTTGAAAGAAAACGTGATCATCGGTCGTTTGATTCCTGCCGGAACGGGTTTTAATGCCCATGAAGAGATGGTTATGGGAACCCTCGATAATGGGGAAGACAGTCTCAATAATCGTTATGGACAAGGAGAGCGAGACAAAAAGAAGAGTAAGAAAAAGTCCAGCAATCGCTTGATTGGGGGTACTCTTGACGAGGTAGACGAAAATATGATTCTCGATGATAATATCGCTCGTGCTTACACTGAGGCAGATACCCCTTGGTCCGATGAATCTAAAGGAAAGAAAGGTAAGAAGGGTAAAAAATAGAAAGCTTCTGAGTGACAATTTTATAGAACTGTAGATTTATCGTTGTTAATCTACAGTTCTTTTCTTTGGTTAATTTTATATAAAACGTGCTTTCTTAGGTGATTTCTGATAAAGGAGATCCCTTACGATCCCCCCTAACCCCCCTTAAAAAGGGGGGAATAATTGGAAAAGCAGGTATATTCAAGTGTGGAAATCACCTTAAAGAATGTCCTTCTGGTAATAAAGGATGCTGGAATTCATCAATAAATCTCATCCCTATTCTTTCCATAACCTGACGAGAACGCAAATTTTGAGGAACGGTAAACGAGACAATTTCTGATAAATTTAGTTCATTAAATCCATAATCTAGAGAGGCTTTTGCTCCTTCTGTTGCGTAACCTGTTCCCCAATAATCATAAGCCAATCGCCAACCAATTTCCACACAAGGTGTAGAAAAAGATTGAAACTTTGGGACAGATAAACCAATTAAACCAATAAATGTTTGATTTTCAATTAATTCCACAGCAAAAAAACTATATCCATCTTTTTTAAACTGTCCTTTTATACGTTCAACAAAATTATCACTTTCTTCTCTCGATAATAGTTTTGGCATAAATTTCATAACTCTTGGATCAGAATTTAGCCTAAAAAATGGTTCTTTATCTTCTTCTTGCCACTGTCTTAATTTTAGTCTTGGTGTAACAATTTCTCTCATCTTTATAAAATTAACAATTAACAACCTGAGTTCGGAGTTCGGAGTTCGGAGTTTTTTCTATGAGATAATTAGGGTTTAAGACTCTTGATTTTGACCAGTGGCCTATAAATTTCCTTATATCGAACTCAGGTTAACAATTAATAATTATTAATTAGGGTTTGCTGAATAAAAGCAAAACCCTATTCTTTAAAAGGTTACACCCATATTCGCGATCGCAAAAAAGATCAGCTTTGTCGGCTACAAACCGCTATAATTGGTAGAAACACCTCCCAGTTGTTGGTCAAGAACAAATGTATCGAAAAGAGGAGCAACCTTTACCGCCCCCAGAAAAATTTGAATTACCTTTCGAGGGCAAATTGTCCCCCAATAATCGTTGGGTAATCATGGCAGAGTTGATACCTTGGGATGATTTTGAGGAAGAATATGCTAAACTTTTTTTCAGCAGAAAAAGGTGCGCCAGCCAAACTATTTAGAATGGCATTAGGGACATTAATTATTAAGGAAAAATTAGGAACAAGTGATAGAGAAACTATAGAACAGATTAAAGAAAATCCCTATCTACAATACTTTATAGGTTTAAATTGTTATCAACAAGAGCCACCACTGGAATCTTCAATGCTAGTTCATTTTAGGAAAAGAATTGATGGAGAATTGATAAACAAAATCAATAAAAAAATAGTAAAAAGAGAAATAGACAAGAGTGATAAAGAAGTAAAAAAAAAAGGATTGTCTCCAAGAAAAAGGAGAAAAAATAAAAAATAAAGGTAAACTAATTTTAGATGCGACTTGTGCGCCAGCAGACATCAAATACCCGACGGATTTAGGCATATTAAATCAAGCCAGAATTGAGACAGAAAGAATAATAAATAATCTTTATAAACCATTAAGAGTAAAATTGAGAAAAAAGCCGAGAACTTCTAGAAAAATTGCTAGAAAGGAATACTTAAAAGTAGCTAAAAAACGAAAAGTATCTTATCAAGAAAGAAGAAAAGCTATTGGGAAACAGTTAAAATACCTTAAGAAAAATTTAGGAAATATAGAAGACTTAATTCAAGCTGGGGCTTCCCTGGAAAATCTGAGTAAAAGACAGAAAAATTGTCTAGAGACTATCAAAAAAGTTTATGAACAACAACAGTCAATGTGGGAGAATAAGACCCAGAGTGTTCCTCAAAGAATTGTAAGTTTAACTCAACCGCATATTCGTCCAATAGTGAGGGGAAAAGCAGGAAAACCAATAGAGTTTGGAGCTAAACTCTCAGTAAGCTGTGTAGATAACTATGTGTTTCTAGAAAAAATAAGTTGGGAAAACTTCAATGAATCTTGTCATTTAAAAGAACAAGTAGAAAAGTATAAAGAAACGTTTGGCTATTATCCCGAATCCGTCCATGTAGATAAAATTTATCGAACTAGGGAAAACAGAAATTGGTGTAAGGAAAGAGGGATAAGAATCAGTGGTCCGAAGTTAGGAAGACCTCCGAAAAATGTCAGTGAAGAAGAAAAGAAACAAGCCCACTCCGATGAATGCTTCCGTAATGCTATTGAGGGAAAGTTTGGACAAGCTAAACGAAGATTTAGCCTAAATCTCGTGATGACAAAACTCCCTGAAACCTCCATTACATCTATTGCTATTACATTTTTAGTTGTCAATCTTTCTAAACTTCTGAGGCAGTTTTTGTCGCTTTTTTTGTCCTTATTTACTAATAATAGAACAGGGGAACTCATCAAACCGCCTTTCATTAATTTTGATTATACTTTAAACAATTTTTATGTACTAAAACTTATTGATTTGTCAGAAAATTCTTGGTCAAAAGTGGCATAAATTTTGGAGAAACTTTTTCAGCAAACCCTAAATAAATACCGGCGTTAGAAACTACATTAACCGTACCTGCATCACTACCGATAAATTCAACATCGATGACATGATTGGCTTTGAAATAGTGATTATAATATTCTTGAAGGCTGATAAAGTAGTCAGTTCCATCATATGGAGAGAGTTGTAACTCTTCAACGTTGCCATTATTCCCATTAAACCACCAAAGACTACGAGAACCTGCCCTGCTCGAAGTAGCATCAAACCGATACTCGGAACTAGCGGCCGTTCCTTCTAATACTGTAGAATAATTGGATTCTTCAGAATCTTCTCCCACAAGGGTGAACTGATCCCCTGAGAAATAGTCCCCATTCTCTACATCTCTTCTAGACAGATTATATGTATATTCGCTACCGTAATTTACATATTGATAGGTTACATCCCCAGGGGTATAGGTTGTGGTGCGGCTGTTGGACTGGTGCAGACTACCATTAATTAAGATATCCCCGTTGTCATCCCTAGTATATTCACTGGTGCTATCTTTGAGGCGATCGACAATGACGATTTGACCTTCAATGCCATCATCTCCAGTATTAAGATTACCCAATTCCAGTGCATAGTCGGTGTTGTTGGTAATATTGATATCACCGTAACCATCCATTGCATAAATACGACCATTATCGGTACTGAGAATTTTACCCCTTAGCTCAATATAACCACCTCTGACTTCCACGTCTTCAATCTCTATATTATTGGTAAAGGGATTATATTCTGCTTTGATAGAACCACTATCTAAACCATCACTTAAGGTGAAACGAGAACCGTCATCCACTGTTTCTTTTATGGATGAATCATAGGATGCAATAGAACTGTTGAGACTACTATCTAAGGTCAGAGAGTAACTGTCTACCCCACTTTGAATTAAACCATTGACGTTGATATAAGTAGCACTGATAAAGACATTATTTTCTGCGGTAATGGCACTGGGATTATTACTAGCAGTAGATTGACTCGTACTCAAATTCTGTGCTACCGAGGCATTGGCATTGTCAAGTCCACCATAGGTTGTATCAGGAAACTCACTAAATTGTTCAGTCTCTGTATCTACTGCTCCGACATCCTCTACATCATAGAAGGGACTGGCTGAAGGCCCACCAGCTAAACCTTCATGGACTAAATGATATTTTTATTGAAGTAGTTTTAGAAGTAATTAAAAAATTTAAAATAGACCTTAAATACTCCCATTTAGATTCCACATCATTTCATTTAGATGGAGAATATAAAAGGGAAGAAGATAAAGAGAAACAGGAAGAAGAAAAAATTATTAAAGAAAGACCAATTTTTATTAAGAAAGGATATTCTCGGGATCATAGACCAGACTTAAAACAATGTGTCTTGGATTTAATAACAAGCCAAGATGGAGATATTCCATTATTTGTGAGAGTAGGAGATGGAAATGAATCTGATAAAGCTGTATTTGGAAAAGTTTTAGTAGAATTCAAAAAGCAAATAAAGTTTGATAGTATCATGGTTTGTGATAGTGCTTTATATGGTCAAGAAAATCTCCAACTAATCCAACATTTAAAATGGATAACGAGAGTTCCAATGACCATAAAAAAAGCAAAAGAATTAGTGCAAAATATAGAGGTGGAAGAAGTAAAAGATGAAGATAAAGAAAAAAGAAGTGACCTAAATTTAGAAAGTTATACCTGGAAAGAAGAAATTGTTACTTATGGTGGAATCAAGCAAACTTGGTTAATAGTCTTGAGTGAAAAAAGACAGAAAAGTGATTTGGAAAAACTAGAAAAACAACTTTCCCAAGAAGAGAAGAAATCCCAAAAATTTCTTAAAGAAATACAATCTGAAGAATTTGAACATCCTCAAGCTGCTCGATATAAATTAAAAGCTATTAATAAAAAATTGAGATTGTTGGAAATAAAAGAAGTTGAACTGATTGAAACTTACTCGAAAAAAAAGGAAAAGATTTATAAAATGATTAGTCTGATCATCAAAAAAGATGAAGAGATAAGTAGAAAGACTAAAGAAGCAGGAAAATTTATTTTAGCAACTAACTTAGTAGAGGAAAATAAATTAGAAGCTAGTGAAATTCTGATAACTTATAAAAACCAGCAATCTACGGAAAGAGGATTTCGATTTTTGAAAGATCCCTTATTTTTTACTGATAGTTTCTTCGTTGAAAAACCAGAAAGAATAGAAAAAATGTTATTTTAATGTCTTTGTGTTTGTTGATTTATAACTTGGGGCAAAGAGAATTAAGAAATTGTTTAAAAAGAGTCAAAAAAGGAATAAATAATCAAGTAGGGAAAGTAACATTGCGTCCGACTTTGAGGTGGATATTTCAATGTTTTCAAGGTATTCATTATGTGATTTTAAACGGAGTCAAACAAATTGTCAATTTAACAGAAGAAAGGCGTTTTATATTGAGTTTATTACCTGCATCTTGTCAAAGATATTATCTATAAATTGAATTGGATAAAGCAAAAATAATAAAAGAATAAGAGTCTAATGATATCAAATGAGAAGAGGAAACTCTCCTTCGTTTGTGCTGAGTCTTGCTAAGTTTTCAATGAGTATAAATCTTCTTAATTTGATTATTTTTCCTAAAAATTTAATGAAAAGAGAAATATTCTTGCCCAGGTATGATTTTCGGACTTTTTAAAACTATGTATTTTTTTATACTACATTTTGAAGTGCGGAATCTGGGTTATTAGCTAAAGCAGCCGCAGGAAGATTAAAACCTGTATCATTAACATTAAAAGCAGCGGCAAAAGCATCTTGCTTACCCACAGCCGCAGCTACAGCGACCCCAGTTACGGCACCAGCATCAATACTAAAGGCAGCCGCACCGGCAGCGCCACCTTCTCCGGCTTGGGCAGAGGAACTTACGCCGAAGACTCCAGCGATAATAGTTGCGGTCAATAGATGTTTCAAATTTGAGTTTGTTTTCATTGATTAATTTTCATCCTCATCTTCACACAAAGGTTATAGCACAACTCATTGAGGAACATCCATGAAAATTTAGGAAAACTTAACCTGAGTTGGATTTACGATGGGAGTCGTAGAGCAAAAATTTCTCTGTTTTAACCCTAAAGCTTTCATGTTGGATACGATTTTTGATAAAGTAAACTGATAGAAATGATACAAAATAATCCCTAACTACAGGCAATCAGACATGGTTATGACAGGTGAAGACCGTGTGACGCATACAGAAGCATCGAATTTTGAGCTTGCGTCCTATCTTAAAGAGAAAAAACAGTTAGTTGAAGCGGCCTTGGATCAATCCCTTCACATTACCCGTCCCGAAAAAATCTACGAAGCTATGCGTTATTCCCTCTTGGCAGGGGGAAAACGATTACGCCCCATTCTCTGCCTAACCACCTGTGAACTGATGGGTGGGACCGTAGAAATGTCACTCCCTACAGCTTGCGCCCTAGAAATGATCCATACCATGTCTTTGATTCATGACGATCTCCCTGCTATGGATAACGATGATTATAGACGGGGAAAATTGACCAATCATAAGGTTTATGGAGAAGACATCGCTATTTTAGCAGGAGACGCTTTATTGTCCTACGCCTTTGAATATGTTGCCACCCAAACCTGTAATGTAGATTTCCCTAACCTCATCGATGTCATTGCCCGTTTAGGACGTACCGTTGGGGCAGCGGGATTAGTCGGGGGTCAAGTGTTAGACTTAGAATCGGAAGGTAGAACCGATGTCACCGTAGATACCTTAAAATTCATCCATATCCACAAAACAGGGGCATTATTGGAGACATCTGTGGTGTCTGGAGCCATTTTAGCCGGAGCTAAGCCAGAGGATATAGAAAGGCTTTCTCGTTACGCTCAGAACATTGGTTTAGCCTTTCAAATCATCGATGATGTTTTAGACGTAACTGCCAGCAGTGAAGAATTAGGCAAAACCGCCGGAAAAGATGAACGGGCGCAAAAAGCTACTTATCCCAGTTTATGGGGCTTAGAAGAATCACAAAAACAAGCTCAAGCCCTGATTGACGATGCGATCGCCCAACTGAGTCCCTACGGCCAAGCAGCCCAACCCTTAGAAGCGATCGCCCAATTTATTGTTGCTCGCAAAAACTAAACGTTTTCACCGTTAATTATGCAGGATTTTGAAGCAATTTTTCAGAACAAAATACTGTTAGTGTCCCTAATAGCCTGTTTTTCTGCCCAAGGATTGAAATTAATTATTGAGTTGATCCGTCACCGCAAAATTAATTTCCGTTACTTGGTTAGCACAGGGGGAATGCCGAGCGCCCATTCAGCCCTAGTTGGGGCTTTAGCCACAGGGGTAGGTCTGACTAAGGGATGGGAAAGTCCAGAGTTTGCTATTGCTTGTTTATTTGCCGTCATTGTCATGTACGATGCGGCCGGAGTCCGTCAAGCAGCAGGAAAACAAGCGCGTATTCTCAATCAATTACTCGATGAGTTTTTACAAGACAGTCATCAGCTGAATACAGAAGAGAGATTGAAAGAGTTACTCGGACATACTCCCTTCCAAGTTTTGATTGGCCTAACTTGGGGCATTAGTGTCTCTATCTTGACAATATCAGTGCTATGAACAGTGAGCAGTTAACAGTTACCAGTTACCAGTTATTATTACTGTTCACTGAATGTAAATTTTTCAATGTCATTTTTATCAATTAGACTTCATCAACCTCAATTCACGGATCTCGATGCACTGGTCGCTTTAGATCAGTGTTGTCTTGGAGGTTTATGGTCAAAAAATGGGTATCAACGGGAGTTAAGCAGTAACAATAGTCATTTTTGGGTTTTGTCTTCCGATTTAACCCAGACTATTATTGGTTTTGGTTGTTTTTGGGAAATTTTAGAAGAAGCTCATATTACTCTACTAATGATTACCCCTGAATACCAAGGTCAAGGGTTGGGTCAATTATTACTTTATGGTTTACTGAGGGATGCAGTTAATCGGGATCTTGAGCGTGCTACCTTAGAAGTCAGGGTTTCTAATCAACCAGCCCTCTGTTTATATCAAAAATTTGGTTTCGAGGTGGCAGGACAACGAAAAGGATACTATAAAACCACAGGAGAAGATGCTTTAGTTCTTTGGCGTAAAGGTTTACAATATCCTGAATTTCAGCAAGAGTTATATATTTGGCAACAAAAAATTGATGATCGTCTCATGGCTAATAATTTGCGAGTGACAATTAAAAATTAATAATTGATAATTGCTTAAGAAGGTAACTTACTTAAAAATTCCTCAGCTAGTTTGTTAAATGCTTTAGAACCACTAGAATTAGGCATAGACGTAACAACAGGCATAAAATTATCCACTGCTTTAGCCACATTAACATCCATAGGGATTGAGGTTTTAAAGAGTTGTTGAGGAGTAAAATCTGTTTGGACTCTTCGCATCACTCGATTATAATAACGACTTAATAAACCCCCTCCCGATGAGATAAAAACCACACCTAATAGATTCAAATTCAAAGGTTGATCGTTTTGATGACTTTCTTTTAATTTAGCAATTCTTCTTTCTAATAACTGCATTCCTACTACTGATAAAGGTTCCGGTCGTGCTGGTAATAAATAATAGTCACTAGCAGATAATCCGCTTCTTGTCAAGAGATTATAACCCGGAGCGCAGTCCATAATTACAAAATGATAATGCTCTAAAACAGGTTCTAAAATTTTCTGAACCAAAACCCGTTCAAAATGATTCCACACTGTTTCAAAATCAGGATTTTCTATAATTTCTGCTTGTTTATGCAGGGTTTCTGAAACAATATACTCATCATATAATTCCAAATCTCCTGGTAATAAATCTAGTCCTTCTATCCCACAAATATAGGGTTGAATAATATCATGAATATCCAATTTACTGTAAGGGTTAGGTTGAATAATATTATCTAATAAATAACTAAGGGTACGCCGTTTTTTTCTGGTTTGGGCGAATTCATGGGGGGACATTAAACTAAGGGTGGCACTAATTTGAGCATCTAAGTCGAGAACTAATACGCGTTTTCCGTGATTTTTGGCTAAGCAGGTGGCTAAATTGACGGTTAATGTAGTTTTTCCCACACCACCTTTCATATTAACGGTACTAATTACTAATGCCATTGTTTTAATCCTTGAAACTTGAAGAATGAGTCGATACCGAGGAGCTAGTATGGGTTAAACGCCAATCAGGACGAAGATTAGAAGCCCCACGCAAATAGACGTGAGAAACCTCTTTTTGCGGTTTTGGGGTGTTAAAGTGAATTAGAACCCGGATACAGCGTTCTAGGCTATTATGAACCGACATTTGCTGGACATCTAAGAGGGGAACATCTTCCCAATGAGGGCGTTGACGGGCGATCGCAGCAGGAAAAATCGCATCAATGTCCTGAGTAGCGGTGAAGGTGACGCTAACAATATCTTCAGGGTTGAGTTGATTTTGGGTTTCGATGACATTTAACAATTCACTGACGGCTTCTCCTATTGCTTCTGGGCTATTTTCTGTGACTGTGGTTGCCCCTCTAACTCCCCGTACTTTCAACTCCACGATCGCATACCTCCAACAATATTGGCTGTTACTTATGCCCCCCATTGTCTCACCCATCGACCCATTTTTTCCTTTGGTTTAATCTAAATTCAAGGACGATATAACCATAAGGGTTGACCGTTGGTTTTCAACTCAAACTCTAACCAGTCCATGGTTGTCCTCAGTTTTGATTTACTTTGATTACGAGAGAGAACCCGACTTAACAAGGGTTTTGGTTCATCAAGATCATAACAGGTGGCTTTGTCTGGATTTAATCCTGCCAACTCAGCAGCCCAAAGACGGGCATCCTCTTCTGTACCTAAGCGATCCACTAACCCTAATTCTAGGGCTTGTTGTCCTGTAAAAATACGACCATCGGCAAAGGTTTTGACTTTATCTACGTCTAGGTTTCTACCTTGGGCTACGGTAGTAACAAACTGTTGATAGCTGACATCAATCATCTCTTGAAGGATATGCTGTTCTTCGTCGGTTAATTCTCGATCAAAGGCTAGAATGTCCTTATAAGGACCAGATTTAATAACTTTGAAAGACACCCCAACTTTGTCCAATAATCTTTCTAAATTATTGCCTCGTAAAATCACTCCAATACTGCCAGTGATGGTTCCAGGGTTAGCCATGATATGTTGTGCGCCCATACCAATATAAACCCCACCAGAAGCGGAAATATTGCCGAAACTAGCCACAATTTTCACTTCATCTTGCAGTCGTCTGAGGGCTTCATAAATTTCCTGGGAGTCGCCGACGGTTCCTCCTGGGGAGTCAATGCGTAGCAATAAAGCTGGGAATTTCTTTTCTTTGACGGTTTTTAGGGCATCAAGAACATATTTACGAGTTTCTGAAGCGATCGCCCCTGTAATTTCAATGCGGGCTATTTGCTTACTGGGTCTGGGTTTGAATGGCCAAATCATAGATTAACATCAAACATAATATATGAGCCATATTGTAACAAGTCTTGATGGGTGTAGGAATGCAGAATTTAGAAAAAATTCTAAATTCCCTTTGAAAATTAATCAGTTTACGAATGTTCAAACAGATAACCTTTTCCTCGAATGGTTTTGATCATCTGACCGTGGATGTCGTCAATTTTCTTACGAATTTGACCGATATGAACATCTACTTTTCTTTCAACTCCTACCTCATGATTATTGTCCCAAACAGCAGAAATTAGATCGCTTCTTTCCCAAACTCGGTTAGGATGGGTTGCCAAAAAATACAATAATTCAAACTCTAAAGTTGTTAAGGGTAAAACTTCATCATTAAGACTAACTTCACATCGGTTGGGATCAATAGTTAATCCTTTAATCTTGACAGAGTTATTGGGTGTATTAAGATTGAATTCTTGCCCAATACCACGTTTTAATAAAGCAGCAATCTTGGTCTTAAGAATTTCTAAATTAAAGGGTTTTGTCAAATAATCATCAGCCCCCTGTTCAAAACCTTCTAAAACATAATTTGTGTCTGCCATACAGGTTAACATCAGCACTAGGGTACCTGTTTGACGAATTTCTTTACAGAGATTAAATCCACTTTCGTCGGGTAAATTAACATCCAAAATAGCCAAATCAGGGTTAAACTTTTGAAAGATTTGCCTGGCGTTTTTAGCATCAGCAGCAGCTTCAATCTCATAGTTATTATAGCTAAAAAATCTTGAAATTAACTGACGAACAGCAGGATCATCATCAACAATTAGGATTTTAGATTGAGAAGAATTGACTAACATAGATGTTTGTAAGTGAGGGATATTAATGGTCATAAGCTAAAAAGTTTAGGCACTAGATCAATAAGAATTTAATTGCTCATACATTGCCTACAAGAAAGAAATTTTTTAAAAAATTTTATGATTTTTGAACCTGGATGTGAGTAAAATGACCTTATGACAAGATCATCAGACTTTTTCCTTTCTCGTCAAGAGAGTACACCACTTATTGATGTTTTGACCACCTTAAAAAACAAACCCGATGCTGCTTTTTATGTTCCCGGCCATAAACGGGGACAAGGAATTAGCGATTCGTTACGGTACTTGTTAGGGGAGGGGGTGTTTCAAGCCGACATACCAGAATTACCAGAATTGGGAAGCTTGTTTGCCCCCGATGAGGCTATGGCCAAAGCCCAAATTCTAGCATCTGAAGCCTTTGGGGCTGATCGAACTTGGTTTCTGGTTAATGGGTCAACTTGTGGCATTATTGCTGCAATAGCAGCAACTTGTAACCCTGGTGATAAGATTATTGTACCCCGTAATGTTCATCAATCTTTCATTATGGGGTTAATTGTCTCTGGGGCGGTTCCCATTTTTCTTAATCCTGAATATGATCCAATATGGGATCTTACCCTCAGTATCACCCCATACTCTTTAGAAAAAGTTTTAAAAGAGAATTCTGATGTCAAAGCCGTGTTTTTGGTTTACCCCACCTATCACGGGGTTTGTGGTGACATTCGCTCTATAGTTGCTATTACCCGACGTTACAACATACCCTTATTGGTGGATGAGGCACACGGGGCGCATTTTAAGTTTCATGACGCTCTGCCCCCTTCTGCTTTATCCTTGGGGGCAGATTTGACTGTACAATCGACCCATAAGGTATTAGGAGCTATGACTCAGGCTTCTATGTTACACATACAGGGCGCGCGCATTGATCCCCAAAAGATTAGTCAAGCATTACAGTTAGTGGAGTCTACCAGCCCTAGCTATATATTATTATCTTCTTTGGATGGGGCGAGACAACAAATGGCTTTACAGGGAGAAAGATTATTAACTCACACCCTTGAGTTAGCACAAATAGCTGTTGAAAATATCAAGAAGATTGATAATTTAGGGGTTTTAGAGTTCACAGAAAAGCGGCCAGGATTTCATGATTTAGATATTACTCGCTTGACTGTTAATGTCACGGCTTTAGGTATAAGTGGTTTAGAGGTTGATGATATTTTTCGGGAAAAATTACAGGTTACTGCTGAATTACCAATGTTGTCTCATTTAGCTTTTGTTATTTCTATTGGTAACACAAAAAAGGATATTAATCAGTTAATTAATGCTTTCCGAATACTCAATCATTCTTTCTCCTCATCTCCTGATCTACCTTTATCTTCAGCGCCACATCCCCTTCACCCATCTCCTCTCAAATTATCCCCCCGTGAGGCTTTTTTCGCTCCTAAACAATCAGTCGCCATTGAACAATGTATCGGTAAAATAAGCGGTGAATTAATTTGTCCTTATCCCCCTGGTATTCCTGTATTAATGCCAGGAGAAATCATTACCAGTGAAGCGATCGCCTATTTAAAGAAAATACAAAAACTAGGAGGGATGATTACTGGGTGTACTGATACTAATTTAAACAAACTTAATATTATTTTAAATTAAAAATCAATTTTCTCAGGAACATCAATACTAGAAAGATTAGCTAGAGATTTAAGATGTTGACTGCGAATAAGTTCGGTAAAATTTAAAATAGAACGTCCTTCTATTTTAGCAGCGTTTTCTATGCCTTGTAAAAGATTTTGGGCTGCTTCTACCTCGGTATAACCCCGTCTTAAAGAAACTTTAATAGCAGCTTCATCCGTATCTAATTCTCGTTGAATATTGCGATTATCTCGCCAAATTTGTCTTATTGAAATGGCGGTTAAACCTGCTGCAATCAATATTCCAACTGCATCACCTTGACCAGTTTCTACCATTAAGCCTATGGTTCCAGCTAAAACAATCAATTGATTAATATCAGGTTTAAACCAACGAATATTAATTAAACTACTGGTAGCTCTTAATATTAATAAGTCTCGTTGGCCTCTTGGTAGCCGTCGCCATAAATCAAAGTTAATATAAATAGGACGGCTTTCTCGATTCCAAGGGGGCGCAAATGGTGCATCAATGACCTTAGACTGCTGGGGTTGACTAATAATCTTAGTTAACATTCTCCCAGAAGCAGGCATCATATCTAATAAACGGCTAATCTCAGCATCAATACTCATAAAAAATAGCCAAAACCCTTACTCTATTATTGAGTATAATGGGTTTTAGACGTACCGTCCTTAAGAAAACAATTTTCTAATAGTTGAATTTTGTATAAGTACCAGAAACGTCTCATTTCCCAAACCATAGGTTGTTTAGGATCAAATAAAGGTTGATTCAGATAAGTCCAAATAGCAATTCCCATCTGTTTAAAACGCCATAAGTTCATTGATGATCTCATTGTTACTAAATCCCTAAGTAGGGTTTGCTGAATAAAAGCAAAACCCTATTCTTTAAAAGGTTACACCCATATTCGCGATCGCAAAAAAGATCAGCTTTGTCGGCTACAAACCGCTATAATTGGTAGAAACACCTCCCAGTTGTTGGTCAAGAACAAATGTATCGAAAAGAGGAGCAACCTTTACCGCCCCCAGAAAAATTTGAATTACCTTTCGAGGGCAAATTGTCCCCCAATAATCGTTGGGTAATCATGGCAGAGTTGATACCTTGGGATGATTTTGAGGAAGAATATGCTAAACTTTTTTCAGCAGAAAAAGGTGCGCCAGCCAAACTATTTAGAATGGCATTAGGGACATTAATTATTAAGGAAAAATTAGGAACAAGTGATAGAGAAACTATAGAACAGATTAGAGAAAATCCTTATCTACAATACTTTATAGGTTTAAATTGTTATCAACAAGAGCCACCACTGGAATCTTCAATGCTAGTTCATTTTAGGAAAAGAATTGATGGAGAATTGATAAACAAAATCAATAAAAAAATAGTAAAAAGAGAAATAGACAAGAGTGATAAAGAAGTAAAAAAAAAGGATTGTCTCCAAGAAAAAGGAGAAAAAATAAAAAATAAAGGTAAACTAATTTTAGATGCGACTTGTGCGCCAGCAGACATCAAATACCCAACGGATTTAGGCATATTAAATCAAGCCAGAATTGAGACAGAAAGAATAATAGATAATCTTTATAAACCATTAAGAGTAAAATTGAGAAAAAAGCCGAGAACTTCTAGAAAAATTGCTAGAAAGGAATACTTAAAAGTAGCTAAAAAACGAAAAGTATCTTATCAAGAAAGAAGAAAAGCTATCGGGAAACAGTTAAAATACCTTAAGAAAAATTTAGGAAATATAGAAGACTTAATTCAAGCTGGGGCTTCCCTGGAAAATCTGAGTAAAAGACAGAAAAATTGTCTAGAGACTATCAAAAAAGTTTATGAACAACAACAGTCAATGTGGGAGAATAAGACCCAGAGTGTTCCTCAAAGAATTGTAAGTTTAACTCAACGGCATATTCGTCCAATAGTGAGGGGAAAAGCAGGAAAACCAATAGAGTTTGGAGCTAAACTCTCAGTAAGCTGTGTAGATAACTATGTGTTTCTAGACAAAATAAGTTGGGAAAACTTCAATGAATCTTGTCATTTAAAAGAACAAGTAGAAAAGTATAAAGAAACGTTTGGCTATTATCCCGAATCCGTCCATGTAGATAAAATTTATCGAACTAGGGAAAACAGAAATTGGTGTAAGGAAAGAGGGATAAGAATCAGTGGTCCGAAGTTAGGAAGACCTCCGAAAAATGTCAGTGAAGAAGAAAAGAAACAAGCCCACTCCGATGAATGCTTCCGTAATGCTATTGAGGGAAAGTTTGGACAAGCTAAACGAAGATTTAGCCTAAATCTCGTGATGACAAAACTCCCTGAAACCTCCATTACATCTATTGCTATTACATTTTTAGTTGTCAATCTTTCTAAACTTCTGAGGCAGTTTTTGTCGCTTTTTTTGTCCTTATTTACTAACAATAGAACAGGGGAACTCATCAAACCGCCTTTCATTGATTTTGATTATATTTTAAACAATTTTTATGTACTAAAACTTATTGATTTGTCAGAAAATTCTTGGTCAAAAGTGGCATAAATTTTGGAGAAACTTTTTCAGCAAACCCTAAGTAATTTTTAAAGTTAAATCATTCAGTGCTGTTTCAGAATTATCGGTTATCAAAATCTGACAACCTTTCTACTATTAATGTGACAGATTAGACCTAGATTACGCTTGGTGACAAACACGGAATATTCTGCCAAAACCTACGGACACTCAGTGTTTTCTGGGATGTTTGCCGAAAATAACTTTTACTATTTTCTCTGGAAAAATATTGGGCGAAACAGTCTTTAACAATAGTAAATATACTTAGTTTGCTTTAATACTGGGTCAAAGAACGGATTTTGTATTACATTCATGACATCGCCCAAAAAATTCTAGGGTATGGTAGTAGACCTGAAAGTTATAAGTCTTCTCTAATCGTTTTTCTAAATCATGAACAGGACACTCATTGATCACGAAAGATTGACCACAACTAACACAAATTACGTGGTGTTGCTCATGAGAAATTACACTGTAAATTGCTTCTCCATTGCTTAAAGTTCGTGATTTCACAGTTCCTTGAGTTTTTAAACCTTCTAAGGCACGGTAAACTGTTGCTAGTCCTAAAGGCTGATCTCGATGTTTGAGTTCTGCATATAAGTCCTGGGCGGAAATACCATACTTTAACGACTTGAGTACCCGAATAATTTTCTCTTGAGAACGAGTATATTTAGCTTTCATGATCTTTTCATTTTCAGTCCTAGATTAACACTCTCCTTTTATTTATTAGTGACCAATGTGATATACTTCTCCTGTTAGGCGAGAATTTCCCCCTGCCGAAACGTGCAATCACTGGTCTTACTTATTCATGTCTCCCAAGACGTGAATTTCGGTATACCCTGCCTTACGGTTCTATCCGAGCATCGTTACGTCCTAAAGGAGTTGGTTTTAGACCCTTGATTTTTTGATAATAATTATCATTCTCATTATATCCCCTTTAAGTTTTAATTCAATGCTTGTCTAGCTTGAGTGAGAACTTTACCGAACAATTAGGGGTTTAAGGTTCCCCGCCGTTTACGGCGCACAGTGAGGGAAATTTATGGTAGAATGTGTTTGGTTGAAATACCCGACCCCCTACTGCGTAGGCTAGGAAATTCTAGAGGCAAAGCGTTCCGAGAAGGTCGAAACTAAGAACCTGTGGTGGCGAAAGCACAGCAAAAACAGCTAGGGAAACGTGATTGAGTACCAAAGTTTGAATAAACCAACATTCTGAATAAACAGTATGGTCGGGCATCCGAAAACTGAGGGCAACCACCTGAACGACTGGGGACAGCCCCGCCTATGGCTAGCTACTGCGAGAGTGGAGATAGTTAAGCGGTCTGGATGAGCCAGTAATCCAGACGAGTGATGTTTGGAGAATCCACTCACTTCAGGGAGTGGAGTATGTCAACCCATCGCCATTTAGATAAAGTTTGGCAAAGAGTAACTAAGAATATCGGTTACACGCTTATCTCTTAGAGAATAATAAGCCAATTTGCCGTCATTACGATATTTAAGTAGTTTCAAATCTCGCATTTTCCGTAAATGATGGGAAGCGGTGGCGATCTTGACATTTAACATGGCAGCAATATCGCAGACACAAAGCTCATCGCCGTTTCTAAGAGCATAAAGGATCTGAATACGCGAGCGATCGGCTAAAGCATTAAATATAACCGTCATTTCTTCTAAAGTATCTTCTGAGGGTAAAGTTTCCCGAATTTGCGTAACTAGCTCGGTGTTGAAACATCTTACTTGACAAATATCGTCTGCTTTGGTCTTACTCACGGGCATTTAATGGTAACGGTTAAGTCTATTTATTCAATGGTACAGGATACAAATTACTTAAGTCATTGGTGCAATCTCGCTTTGCAAGGTAAGCTTAAAACGGAAAGCCGACATAGGAAGAAGTATTTTCCCAAGAAAATTAGAGAATTAAAAGCTATGCTATTGAAAGCAGATTGTATTTGCGAACAGGGTAAAGGAAGCCACACTAAATGCAGTCATCCTTTGTTAGATTACAAGATAACTATATCTGGTAAAGATGGGAATGATGCTAAACGCTATCAAGAAAAAGATGTAAAAGATTTGCTCAAAGATATTCAGGAGGCTCAAAAATGAAATCGCACTATAGTATCTTAATTCAATGGTCAGATGAAGACGAATGTTACATTGTTTCTTTACCCGAATTTGGCAAATATGCTCGAACTCATGGCGATACTTATGAAGAAGCTGTAAAAAACGCTCAAGAGGTTTTGGAGTTACTAATAGAAGATAATAAAAATCTTCCACAACCAAATATTTATGAGAGCGAGGTCATTGCTAATTGAATCTCCAGAGTTATTCTTAGAAATACATTATTGAGTCTATAAAGCGAAAGGCGATTAGGCTCCGTGTGGCCTTTGGATCGCGTTTATTTTCTGCAAGCTCGCTATCGCTATCAAATAGAGGATTGAATATATTTATGCTGCTACCCTCCTGTAGATACGTTGCATACAACGTATCTACAAAAAACTATTTACCTCACGAGTATGAGAGTAGAAAGTTGTGTCGAATCGCAAATATTTCAAGATTTAGGGCGTATCGATCCTGACTATTTAGACAACCAATATGAAGAAGTTTCCAAGCTAATAAGAAGTTTATTTACACTGGGGAATTTTTTTTGTCGTGGTTGTATGTTCGATTTTTGTATCTCCGAACTCAAGTTACAGTACGATCGCCAGAAGTGGCAGGTAATACAAGAATTAATGCAGCAATGCGACTTTGTTGCGATGTTCGAGAATGTTTGTTTTGTATGCGATCGCCCTATAAAATTATCATTAGATAGCCAAAACCAACTTCATGCTGAATGGGAATATGCGTTGCAATTTGCTGATGATTATGGAGTCTATGCCTATCATGGGGTGGGAGAGCGTCCTGAAGGGGAAAAATGTACTAACGACCAATACATAAAACCAGGTACGAAAGTAAGACTTCCTTCCACTGGGGAGTATGGAATTGTAGCTCATTGCTGGTATAGCGAAGAGATTTATGACTATGATTGCTATGTGGCATTTTACGGAACTTCTTTTCCTGATGAAAAAACCTATTGCAAGCCTTATATTTTTCGTTACACTGCTACTTCTTTAGAAATTTTAGAAAAAGAATAAGCAAAAAATCACCTAATCGCCAAACTAGGTTTAACAATTGCTGGTACGATACTTTTACAAGCCATTCTTGCCCCACCAATATTTCTGGCAACAGGGCCAATGCGTAAAGCAGCTAAACCACCCATAATAAAAAAGTTAGACTTGGGCAGACGTAAATATTCATCTAGTACAGGTAAACCGTTAACTATTTCTGTGGGATAAGTCTCAAGTACCTCTTGCAACAAAGGATGTTCCATAGCACTAAATCTTGTACCAGTAGCCAACCAGATACGGTTAAATTGATCTTTACTTCCGTCTTCACAATCAACCTGCCAGAGATTATTTTGCCATTGTGCAGCCCTAACTTGACAGCATTCATTGATTATTATTGTGCCTTCGGATACTGCCTTTCTTAATTGCAGCATCATTTCAGGAATCATGGAACCACCATTACGAGCTTGCTGTATTTGTTGGTAACGGATATACCAATCAGTTTCGGCCTGAAAGTCTTTGAGATATTTGGGTCCTAACCAACCCGGATCAGCATCAAAGATTTTTTCTTGTAACTGTTTTCTGGTCATTAAAGTAACATTCGCCCCCAGGTTGATAGCACCTTTGGCTAGATGTCCGCTAGTTAAACCACCACCAACAATTAAAACCCTTTCTCCTGTTATGTTAAGTTTGTTTAAATTTACCTGTTGAGAATGACATAATCTCTCTGAGGGATAATCTGAGGTAATCTTCTGTACCCAATCAGGAAGTTGTATTTTGCCACTTCCCGTAGCTAAGACAACTCTACGGGCCATAATAGTTTCTCCCGTATCTAAAACCAATTGAAATCGGGAACGTGAAGCAGTTTTAATTGGTAAAATCTGGATAACTTTAGCTGGATAAACTTTATCACTTAACTTCCAACGACGAATAACTTCATCACAGAAATCGTTAAATAGTTGTGTCCCCGGTCTATCATAAGGAGAAAATAGTTCATGATGCCGATGTTCGGCAAAAGTTCTTAATTGATGGGGATCTGGATCAGGGTGATGAACCGCCGGCGATCGCAAAGCAGGAATTTGTTGTGCTGCAAATTGTTGCTGCCATCGACTCATCCACGTTTGACTGGGATCGAAAATTAAAATTTTGTGATCATACTTTGCGCTTTTTTGCAAGAGGTGTGTGGTTAACGTCAGAGCCTGAACCCCTGCCCCAATCATAGCTAGGTCTATATAACTAGGTAGTGCCACTGTGGATTAATCAAGAAAATAATTATCATTATTATACAATGAGAATGATTATCATTTTAATTAACCATTTATCCACTAAATTATATGAGTTCTACCAATCAATATATCTCCCTACTCCATGGCCTTCGTTCCAAAGCATCTTTACAACGCATTTTCATTACTGCTTTCACTTGTTTAAGTGCGATCGCTTGTAGTCCAGAAACGACTCCCCCAACAAGTTCTGATTCCACACCCCAAACAAGTTCTGAACCCACAGCCGAAACAAGTTCTGGTCCCAAGATTGTAACTACTTTTTTACCGGTTCATTTGTTTACTAAAGCTGTAGTAGGAGATACGGGACAAGTAGATATTTTGATTTCCCCTGGAAAGGAAGTTCACGACTATCAAGCTACCCCAGAAGATGCTAAATTGTTAGCACAAGCAGATGTTTTAGTAGAAAACGGTTTGGGGATGGAAGAGTTTTTATCAGGTTTAGTTGCCAATGCAGGTAATTCTAAACTTCAGCAAATTGATGCTAGTGAAGGAATAGAAGCAATGGAAGGGGAAGATGGACATGATGAACATGGACATGATGAAGATAAACATGATGAAGATAAACATGATGAAGATAAACATGATGAAGATAAACATGATGAACATGGACATGGACATCATCATCCAGAGGGAAATCCTCACGTTTGGTTAGACCCTGTTTTAGCGCAACAACAGGTAGCTAATATTAGAGATAGGTTAATTGAAATAGACCCCGACAATGCAGATAGCTATCGTAGCAATGCTCAAGCTTATATTGAACAACTACAACAGCTAGATAATGAATTTAAAGAAAAATTAGCCCCGGTTCAAGGTTGTAACTTTATTACTTTTCACGATGCTTTTCCCTATCTAGCGCAACGTTATGGACTGGAACAAGAAGCAATAGTAGAAATTCCTGAAGAGAGCATTACTCCCCAAGATATCCAACGGATACAACAAATAACTAAGGAACATTCTGTTAAAGCTTTATTGACTGAACCAGGAATTAAAGACAAGCGCGTTGAGCAAATATCCAGTGACTTAAATCTATCTCTTGAAGAGATCAACCCTCTTGAGGCAGGAGAAACAAATCCACAATATTATTTTCAAGTGATGCGGGGTAATCTCGAAGCATTATCAAGAGCGTGTCAATGATCAGTGATCAGTTATCAGTTTTTTGTTCTTGCTATTTTCCTCTGTAAATTTAATGGACCAAAACGTATCTATTCCCCAACCCATCCTCAAAGTAAAAGACTTATCGGTAATGCGTGGGGAATATCTAGCAGTAGATAATGTTTCTTTTGAATTATTGCCGGGGACTCATACGGCCATTATTGGTCCTAATGGTGCAGGGAAAACTACCTTGATGAAATCCATTTTAGGGTTGCTTGAAGCGCAGTCAGGTGAAATTAGCTTGTTTGATGGTACTGGTAAACGGTTAAAGCGATTAAAACAGGAAATTGGTTATATTCCCCAAAAGTTTCCCTTTGAACGCACTTTCCCCTTAATAGTATCGGAGTTAGTGGGTTTGGGGTTAAATAGTAAATATTGGTGGCGCGATCACAAAGGTCAACGAGAGATTATCCACCAAGCTTTAGAACAAGTTAATTTAACCAAACAAGCTCAACAAAAAATCGGCACTCTAAGCGGAGGGGAGTTAAAGCGAGTTTTATTAGCTTACTGTTTAGTCGCTCCCCGTCGTCTTTTAGTTCTCGATGAAGTTTTAGCCGGGGTAGATGCTACGGGGAAAATGGAATTTGCTGCTTTACTTAATAGTCTCAAACAAGAACAAAATTGGACGATATTGGAAGTTTCCCACGATTTAGATTTAGTTAGTCGCTATTGTGACTCGGTAATTTGTTTAAACCGTCGCTTACTTTATCAAGGTTCCCCTCAAACCACTCTCACCCCGGAAAATCTCTTGCACATATACGGTGCTTTAGTTAGTCCAACTTGTAATCATCATAATGAATCTAGTCAACTTCCTGAATCTTTTTAGTTTACCCTTTATGCAACGGGCGGTACTGGGTGGTGTACTGCTTGGTATTTTAGGAGGCATTTTAGGCAGCTTTTTAATCTTGCGTCGTCTCTCCCTATTCGGGGATACAGTGGGACATTCAGCCATGCTAGGAGTGGTTTTAGCTGCTTTATTAGAACTTCCTACCACTTGGACTTTGATTGGTTTTACCGTTGCTTTTGGTTTAGGTGTAATTTATTTAATTGACAAAACTGATTTAGGTAGCGATACAGTATTGTGTATTTCCCTATCGGGTTCTATCGCTTTAGGTACAATTGGTTTTAGTTATTTAAAGGGATATCGGGGGAATTTATTATCAATTTTATTTGGTGATATTTTAGCTATTAGTAATACAGATCTAATTTTATTATTGTTACTTTTAGCTATAACTGTAGCCTGGATAATTATGAGTTTGCCAGAGCAAATATTACTTACTCTTAATAGGGATTTAGCTTTAGTAAAAGGCGTACCTGTTAGTAGCAATCGTTATTTTTTTATCGTGCTTTTAGCAATTACGATCGCTCTAACTATTCGTGCTGTTGGTATTTTATTGGTCAATGCTTTTTTAGTTATTCCTGCGGCAACTTCTAGATTAATTTGTCAGCAGTTTGTCCCTTTTTTAGTCACTGCTGCTGCCATAGGTGCTACCAGTGGAGTAATGGGAATGGTTATTTCTGGGGCGCTCGATCTTCCTAGTGGTCCCAGTATTGTTTTGGTTCAGTTATTTGGGTTTTTAATAGTAGCTTTATGGTGTCGGCAAGTTTGATAGAATATGTTTAAAGTTTATCTTTTTATGGGGAAACTATGCGGTCAATTGAGCAACTAACAGAGGAAATATTATCCTTGCCTAATGCTTCAAGGGCAATTCTTGCAGACAAATTGGTAGAAAGCTTAGAATTTGACACCGATTCAACAATTCAGTCAATTTGGATAACTGAAGCCAAAAAGCGACGGGATGAAGTTCGGGATGGTTCTGTGCAAGTCATTCCAGGAGATCAGGCGTTGGCTCAAGTTAGAGGTATGATTGAGCCGTGAAGTATGTATTTCATCCTGAAGCACTCAAAGAATATGCTGATGCTGTTCGGTATTACACTGAGCAACGAACTGAAGTCGCACAAGCATTTATTAATGCGATCGAAGATGCAGTATATCGGGTTAGAGAATCGTCCACTCGCTATAATGCAATTGATGATGATGTTCGGCGATGTATGACGCGGAGATTTCCTTACGGGATTCTTTACACGATTGAGCAGGACTATATTCTTATTTTAGCGGTTATGCATTGTAGCCGAGAGCCTGGATACTGGAAAAGTCGTCGGTAGATGAATTCTAATACCAGTTTATCTCATTTTTAGTCACTGCTGCTGCCATAGGTGCCACCAGTGAAGTAATGGGAATGGTTATTTCTGGGGCGATCGATCTTCCTAGTGGTCCTAGTATTGTTTTGGTTCAGTTATTTGGGTTTTTAGTAGTAGCTTTATGGTGTCGGCAAAGTTGAAGCTGTTCAAACTATATAACTTGCTAAATTTAATAACACCATTTATGTTTCCATTAGGATAATAATAATGATAATCAATCTCATTATGGTAGAAATGATTTGCTTTATAAACTTTTATAATTTTATTTTGCTAAAGGTAACGAATAATTAGGATTAAATAAATCAAAATAATGCCAAAGTATTTCTTTTCTAGGATCGTATTTAAGATAACTACCTGTTTTATGTTCGTTCTTGCTTGAACTAAATGTTTTAGGTGCATTCAGGCTGATAGCATACCATTTATCTTGAACTAGAAAAAGCTTAAGTTTTCCTCCGGAAATTTCATACCATGCTGTTGCTGAAGTATTGGACTTTGGACAAAAAAAGTTTGTTAGCGTATATTTTACGCTAAACTAAAATCCCAAAATATCGGCTCTGTATCAGTCAATAAAATTTGCTGACAAATAGGGCTAATCTATAGATTCTGAGGAAAACTAAGGAGCTTTTAAGTTTTCAGTTGATTTTTTGCTCCCTTTCTTGATAACATCATGACGAGTTCGTGGGGCTTTTTTGTAACCTTTAATACGTCCGGAAGAAAAACCTCGACGTTTGGGAAATTTGGCGAAAGTCCCCAAGGTCGTAATTATTCTTGAAAAGTCTCTTTGAACTAGACTAGGGGTGATTTTGATGGATTTATTAGTCTTCAAATACTGTTCCCAATCACGGGGTAAAACCACAGCTAATTTTCTGGCAGCCCACAAATTTACATAAGAAAGAAGTGTTAGTTTAAACCAATTTTCTTCATGATGTACATCGGGAGTTAAATAAGATGTCATCAATAATCTTTGTTTACCAAATCGAAAAAGATGTTCCATGTCATAACGTTGTCGATAACACTGATAACAATCAACTAAACTTAACTCATCGCGCCGAGAACCAATAACAATAAGCCACATAGGTTTCCAAATACTATTTCTTTCTTGATCTCTGACAACAATCTGGAGTAAAGTAAAGGGGTGATTGTTCATTTTATAGTTTTTAGTTCCTCTCATTAACATCTGTTTCCATCCCGAAATAGTCACTGTTAATTGACGACCTTTTTTCGTTGTAAAGGGAACATGATGAACTTCATCAGGTTCAGTCCAAGGTTGGTCATCTTTAAGGTCAAATTTATCCCCATACCAACGGGGATGTCCCGAAGTTTTGGCTTGATTTGGGTCCCGAATAAATTGACGATAAAAAACTCGGTCACTTCTAACTCTTGTAATAGTAACTACGTCTTCATGCTTAACTTGTTCCCCAATAAAATCCTTTTGGCTGTAGTCACTATCAGCCACTAAGACAGATAATTTATCAGAAAATAAAGAACTTTGCCAGATTTTTTTTAGTTGTTGATTGCCTTGATTTACTCCTTTATGTTTAGAGGGGACTCGCTCTCCTGATAAGGGGACAGCCCAAGGGACTTTTTCTGTGTCTATTTGGTCAGGTAAAGCGCAGACAACGGAATAACAATGTCCAATATTAATGGGTTTATTTCCCTTAATTGGATTGGGGTAATGAATAAAGGTTTTATCCGCTAACGTTTCGGCAAACGGTCGTGTACAGGGAGTTGTGTCAATACCAAATAAGTTATAATGTTTTGAAGTGGGAGGAATTGTTCTCGATACCGCTGAAAATAAAGTCTCAATTCTCTGTTCATAATTAGGGTTTGCTGAAAAAGTTTCTCCAAAATTTATGCCACTTTTGACCAAGAATTTTCTGACAAATCAATAAGTTTTAGTACATAAAAATTGTTTAAAGTATAATCAAAATTAATGAAAGGCGGTTTGATGAGTTCTCCTGTTCTATTATTAGTAAATAAGGACAAAAAAAGCGACAAAAACTGCCTCAGAAGTTTAGAAAGATTGACAACTAAAAATGTAATAGCAATAGATGTAATGGAGGTTTCAGGAAGTTTTGTCATCACGAGATTTAGGCTAAATCTTCGTTTAGCTTGTCCAAACTTTCCCTCAATAGCATTACGGAAGCATTCATCGGAGTGGGCTTGTTTCTTTTCTTCTTCACTGACATTTTTCGGAGGTCTTCCTAACTTCGGACCACTGATTCTTATCCCTCTTTCCTTACACCAATTTCTGTTTTCCCTAGTTCGATAAATTTTATCTACATGGACGGATTCGGGATAATAGCCAAACGTTTCTTTATACTTTTCTACTTGTTCTTTTAAATGACAAGATTCATTGAAGTTTTCCCAACTTATTTTGTCTAGAAACACATAGTTATCTACACAGCTTACTGAGAGTTTAGCTCCAAACTCTATTGGTTTTCCTGCTTTTCCCCTCACTATTGGACGAATATGCGGTTGAGTTAAACTTACAATTCTTTGAGGAACACTCTGGGTCTTATTCTCCCACATTGACTGTTGTTGTTCATAAACTTTTTTGATAGTCTCTAGACAATTTTTCTGTCTTTTACTCAGATTTTCCAGGGAAGCCCCAGCTTGAATTAAGTCTTCTATATTTCCTAAATTTTTCTTAAGGTATTTTAACTGTTTCCCGATAGCTTTTCTTCTTTCTTGATAAGATACTTTTCGTTTTTTAGCTACTTTTAAGTATTCCTTTCTAGCAATTTTTCTAGAAGTTCTCGGCTTTTTTCTCAATTTTACTCTTAATGGTTTATAAAGATTATCTATTATTCTTTCTGTCTCAATTCTGGCTTGATTTAATATGCCTAAATCCGTTGGGTATTTGATGTCTGCTGGCGCACAAGTCGCATCTAAAATTAGTTTACCTTTATTTTTTATTTTTTCTCCTTTTTCTTGGAGACAATCCTTTTTTTTTACTTCTTTATCACTCTTGTCTATTTCTCTTTTTACTATTTTTTTATTGATTTTGTTTATCAATTCTCCATCAATTCTTTTCCTAAAATGAACTAGCATTGAAGATTCCAGTGGTGGCTCTTGTTGATAACAATTTAAACCTATAAAGTATTGTAGATAGGGATTTTCTTTAATCTGTTCTATAGTTTCTCTATCACTTGTTCCTAATTTTCCCTTAATAATTAATGTCCCTAATGCCATTCTAAATAGTTTGGCTGGCGCACCTTTTTCTGCTGAAAAAAGTTTAGCATATTCTTCCTCAAAATCATCCCAAGGTATCAACTCTGCCATGATTACCCAACGATTATTGGGGGACAATTTGCCCTCGAAAGGTAATTCAAATTTTTCTGGGGGCGGTAAAGGTTGCTCCTCTTTTCGATACATTTGTTCTTGACCAACAACTGGGAGGTGTTTCTACCAATTATAGCGGTTTGTAGCCAGACAAAGCTGATCTTTTTTGCGATCGCGAATATGGGTGTAACCTTTTAAAGAATAGGGTTTTGCTTTTATTCAGCAAACCCTAATTAGGTCAGTTTGAGTGGGTAAAACTCTTGAATTACTCTATATAAACTGTTATAATCTCTTCTAAATAAAGGATTGAGAGACAATTCAACGACTGAGTGAGCTTGTTGGTTACTGGAGAGGGCATCGAGTAATTCTATAATAGTTTCTTTTCTAGCTTTTAGTCCTTGGAAGAGGTTAGACCTCCACACCAGGAATTCCTCGACAGACGTAGCCGTTTCATTTTTGGTCATTTTTAAAATTTATTACCTTATAAATTAGCGGAATATATACGCTAACATCAAAAGAGGTTATTTGTTACAGTTAAGGCTAATGTCATCACATTCCGAACTTAAGACCAGTCAAGATGTCCACCTGAGAGCCAAACAAATTAAGAGTCTAATTCGCTCTCTTAAACAGAAAATAAAGAAAATTGAACGGGAAGGGGAAGTAGCACCAGCTAATTGTCATATTATTCGTTATCAGGTTAATGGAAAGGGAACAATCTACTGGTATTATAAACTACAGGCTGCTGAATCAATTTTTCCTATGGCCACTAATAATGAGAAAAAAACCAAATATAAATATTTAGGACGAGCCGGAAGTTCTGCTCATATTGATGCTGTAGAAAAACTCACTAGAAGAAATCTCATTGATGAATTAGAACGAGTCATTCAATCTCTAACTGAAAGCTACTTAGATATCTATATTGGAACCGAAACTGAATGAAGCTATTTAATATTTAAAATCCCCTAAAAAGATGGAAAGAGAGTTTTTAAAATCACCTTAATTCTCTATTTTAGCTCTGGAGATATGTTTAGCGTAAAATTTACGCTAACAATTGTTTTTTATCCAAAGTCCAATGAAGTAGATATTGTTGGTGAATTTACCCAAATAGCTGACCCTGGATAAGCCACTCCACATCGATTCACATAGATTTCTTCACAATCTGAATAGTCATGTTTCAGTAAAAAACACATTTCATTAAATGTTTCATAACTGAGAACATAGTTATTTTCATCTGGTATTTGAAGTAATATTGCACCTTCTCCGTATAAATTCAAATTCCCCCAAACTCTAGCTCGAACTGTTTTGCTATGTCCTAGTCCACCAAAAGTTTCTGGATAAATATCTACAGTTGCTCCTGGAGTACCATAAGCATTTCTAACGTTAGCAATTCGACTACCTTCCAAATAGTAATGCATTAGAGCAAGAATATTATCATTTTTCGTTGGATAAGAATTAGCAAGTGTAGGAGATGTATGTTTAGAGTAGTAGCCCGATTTTGTGACAAGTGAAACTTCTCTGTAGATTATTTCTATAAGATCGGATGGTAAATTAATCGCTTTTTTATAAATAGAATTTTGTCGATGAACTGGTATTGATACTGTCTTTTGCTCTTGCCAATTTTTATTTAGTGAATTTACAAAATCTTTTGGAAAAGACCAATAAAAAATATAATTTTGACGATCAACAACGACTAAAAATGTTGGATTTGGCTGAATAAGCCAATAATTTAAAGTTTCTACTTTAATTGGTAAAGACATTATATTATTATTAAATTCTACCTGATGCAAATTTCATTAGAGGATTTTGATGAGTTTTTTTAGGTAATGAAACCTGAATTATTTCAGCTTTTGCCAAACGTTTTTGTAATAGCTGTTGAACTTTTTCGATTGCACCTTGTTTAGTTTTATCTATAATCTGAACATTAGGAACTTCTAGAACAGTAGCTACAGTAAAACCATCATCTTGACTTTCTAATAAAATATTCCAGTTATCCACAATTTTGTATGTACTTAGACAATATTACATTTAATTTTATTGTATCTGGTCTATTTTGAAAAGAAGAAAAAACACAATTAAAGAAATTAAGGAAAAACCCCTAAATTTAGGTGCGCCCAAGCAGGTTAGCAACCGCATTAGAGAGCGCACCAAGATAGGCTTTATTATCTCACTCAATCTAAGCTAAAACTGCTTGAGGTTGAGGCCAACGATTAACAGTTTTACCAATGATGGATAAGTCTCGCATCACACGGTCAAATTTATCGGGGGTGAGAGATTGAGCCCCATCTGATAAAGCTTTGGCCGGGTTGGGGTGAACTTCGATCATCAAAGAATCGGTGTCAGCAGCGATCGCAGCAGCGGCCATAGAGGGTACATAATCGGATTTTCCAGTGCCATGACTGGGATCGATCATAATCGGTAAGTGAGTCAAGGAGCGAAGAACGGGCAATACAGATAAATCCAAGGTATTACGGGTGTATTTCCCGTCAAAGGTACGAATACCTCGTTCACAGAGAATAACCTGGGGGTTGCCAGCAGCTAAAACGTATTCGGCTGCCATTAACCATTCGTCAATAGTCGCTGACATTCCCCGTTTCAGTAAAACTGGTTTATCTTGAGCGCCGACTTTTTTGAGAAGGGCGAAGTTTTGCATATTTCTCGCCCCTACTTGGATGACATCAGCTACAGCACCAATTTTGTCTAAGTCCGCAGCATCCATCACTTCTGTAATAATCCCTAAACCACTGGCTTCTCTAGCAGCAGCGAGTAATTCTAAGGCACTTTCTCCATGGCCCTGAAAAGCGTAAGGAGAGGTACGAGGTTTGTAAGCTCCACCCCGTAAAAATTTAGCTCCGGCGGCTTTAACCCGTTTGGCGGTTTCAACGATCATTTCTTCATTTTCTACCGAACAGGGACCTGCTACTACGGCAACGGGATGATGTTTACCCACACTTACAGGCCCATCTGGGGTATTAACAATGACTTCGCTGTATTCTCCATGACGGTACTCTAAACTGGCCCGTTTAAACGGTTGTTCTACTCGTAGAACTGTTTCGATCCAAGGGCTAGTTTCTTGTATTTGCAGGGGATCAAGGGAAGCTGTTTCTCCTACTAAGCCAATTACTACCTTATGTTTACCGACAATTTTCTCAGGACTTAAGCCCCAATCGGCAAATTCTTGACTAATACGTTCAATTTCTTCAGCAGGTGAACCAACTTTCATAACAACGATCATAATTTGTTTTCCTCTAGGGTCAATGGTAGGGGGTTGTTTGGATTTTGTTCTCTTTGTTTCCTTCCCGTGAAGATTCTAGGAAAGTGCATCTGCTATAAGTACACCTAACCTATAGTAGATGATGATTATTATCTTTGATCTTACTTCACTTCTTTGACGAATTTGTTAAATAATAATTTCAACTAATCAGAAACTAGAGTGGACGAATATCCACCCTAGTTAACAAAAACGTTTATAATTTGACTGAGAACGGCCATAATCCAATCCAATCCAATTGACCGTACTATATCTAGAACCAGGGTGAGGTGATGACTCACCCTTTTTGATTACATCAAGCCTAACTGAGAGAGGATGCCTTGTCCGGTCATATATTCGGTAACGATGCCGATTACAAATCCGAGCATAGCTAAGCGACCGTTCCAGTTTTCAGCAAATGCGGTGAAGCCTAATTTAGATTCTTGGTTATCCATAGTAATTTCCTTCTTTTTGGTTACGCTGTGTAATGATGTTGGGTCAGAGAACAATTATCAATTGTTGGCTTACATTAAGCCTATTTGAGAGAGGATGCCTTGTCCGGTCATATATTCAGTAACGATGCCGATTACAAATCCGAGCATAGCTAGGCGACCGTTCCAGTTTTCAGCAAATGCAGTAAAGCCTAATTTAGATTCTTGGCTATCCATAGTAATTTCCTTCTTTTTGGTTACACTGTGTTTAGATGTCTGGTTTGAGAATAATTCTCAATTGTTGACTTACATTAAGCCTAACTGAGAGAGGATGCCTTGTCCGGTCATGTATTCGGTAACGATGCCGATTACAAATCCGAGCATAGCTAAGCGACCGTTCCAGTTTTCAGCAAATGCAGTGAAGCCTAATTTAGATTCTTGGTTATCCATAGTGATGTACCTACATATTCGGTAGCTGTGATTTAGTCAAGTTCTTGATTACAATCTTAACAAAACTTTTTGATCTTTGCAACATATTTTTACATTTAATAAATAATTTCTCTAGTCCCCTATCTGAGCGATGTTGTTGAGAATTTTTTGCTCTAGGAGTGGATCTCCTACTTTTTGCGCCATATATAAAGCTTCTTGGTAGTATTGTAGTGCATTATCTTGCTCACCGATAATACTGTTTATTTCTCCAATATTATTCAACGTTTTGGCGATATCTGCTGGTTTATCCACTTGTTGAGTAATGGGTAATGCTCGTTCATAATAAGTCAAGGCTTCTTGATACTGTCCCAAACTTTGATAGGAAGCACCCATATTGTTGAGGGCAGCCCCTACCACACGGCGATCGCCACTTTGTTGAGCTATTGGTAAAGCCTCCTGATAATATTCTAAAGCGGTGCTTGATTGTTGCATTTCATGATAATTTAACCCCAAACCCACTAAAGCAAAAGCTTGTAGGCTTTTTTTGTCATATTGTTGGGCAAGATCGAGGACTTGTTGCCAAGTGTCGATGGCCTGTTGAGATCGACCTTGTTGTGTTTGGGTTTTTGCTTCCTCTGTCAGTTGTTGTATCGTAGTTTCAACACTGTCACTTTCTGCCCAACTGGGTTGAGATCGGGTATTTAAGGCAACAGGGGTTAGACAAAGGGTAAGAATTAGCTAACCGTCGAGAAGCCCCGCACTATACCGTAGGTCAGTGTCGGGATGAAAGGCGGGTCAATGATTGGGGTTCGATGCCCCAATTATTGACAAGAAAGTAAGTCAACAGTACAATAAAGGCAGTCTAACCGACACCTGGAAACAGGCTCAAAAGTTAAAGGGCGAACCCCATCGCTCTAGCTAGTGGAGATATGCGTCCCTAGATTGCCCCAGACAATCAACAATGCTCAGAAGCTAGAAACGGGTAGAAAAATATTTCTGGATAAAAACTCGATACATTGCAGCCGATGGATAGTCGGTGGTGCTGACTGTGGAGGTATCTGGACGGGGATATGTGAATGGCAACATTTGTGTATCTAGAAAAGACCGATGAAACAGTAACGTCCTATCGTGAGGTAGGGAAGCCCGCGCTGTACCCACTGGCTCAGCGTCGGGAGGAGTGTCACTAAACGAGGGATAAGCCGTTTCATAATGGTATATTGTGGGTAATTATTGATTAGTGAAATTCAAGTTTTTTAACAATCTTTTCGGATAATTCAGTAAGTTGGCATAATTAAAGGGATCAAAGCTGTCCTATGGGCAATGTCTCAAGTAACTTTTAGATCAGATTGTCAGATTTATTAGGATTTTTATTAGTATTCCCACTTTCTGTTTATAACCAGCATTTTCATCAACTTAGACTACATAAGTTTATATTGTAGGGGTTAACGGCCGTTAACCCCTACTTTAGGAAATTGGGATTAAGTAGTATTGTGTCAAGTGAATGAACTTTTTAGCTTAGAATTCAGTGATTTCTAGTAAATATAGCAATCAGCTTTCTGGGTAAAACAGAGTGTGTTTTACCCAGACAAGGACGTATTCGTAGGGACATAATACTATTATGTCCTGATATATTCTCGCTTCTCATATATCATTACCGACTGCTATAGAAAGTGTTAAATCATTTCATTTGAGCAATAATCTGTTACAATTTAGCCTAAACCAAATTCTATAAGGAAGTTTTATATCTGTGTTAAAGAAATTATTTCATGATGGTTCTTGTCGTTGGTTATTGTCTTTATTTTTTGGAACCTCTGTTATATTAACCGCTTGTAATTCCCAAGACAGCAATATTACCAATTCTTCAAGTGATAGTGACACATTAAAATTATTATATTGGCAAGCCCCAACTATTCTTAATCCTCACTTATCTACAGGAACAAAAGACTTAGAGGCTAGTAGAATCACCTTAGAACCCTTAGCTAGTTATGATAAAAATGGGGAGCTAATTCCTTTTTTAGCTGCTGAAATTCCTGACCGTGAAAATGGTGGTATTTCAGCAGATGGCAAGTCAGTAACTTGGAAATTAAAACAGGATATTAAATGGTCAGATGGGACTCCTTTTACAGCAGCAGACGTTGTGTTTACTTATGAGTTTTTAAGTAATCCTCAAGTTGGTGCAACCAGTGCAGGGGATTACGAAATTATTGACCAAATTGAAGCAATTGATGACTACACAGTTAAAATTACTTTTAAAACAGTGAATCCGGCTTGGAATAGGTTTTTTATTGGTGGATCGGGTATAATTTTACCCCGCCATATTTACGAAGAATATAATGGAGAAAATGTTAGAGAAGCTCCTGCAAACTTATTACCTATTGGCACTGGTCCCTATAAGGTGGTTGAATTTAAGCCTGGGGATGTTGTTGTTTTTGAACCAAATTCTTACTTTAGAAATGCTGATGAATTGGGCTTTAAACGTATCGAATTAAAAGGAGGTGGGGATGCAACTTCTGCTGCTCGTGCTGTGTTACAAACAGGGGATGCAGACTACGCTTTTAACCTGCAAATAGAAGCCCCAGTTTTAAAACAATTAGAAACAGGAGGAAAAGGAAAAACTGTTTCACTTTTGGGTACTTTAAGCGAGCGTATTTTATTAAATTTTTCTGATCCTAATCAAGCTACAGCAGACGGGGAAAGAGCAAATAGAAATAATCCTCATCCTTTTTTGACGGATAAAAAAGTCAGAGAAGCCTTTAGCTTGGCTATTGATAGAAAGACTATTAGCGAACAATTATACGGTATTACTGGTGAACCTGCTGCTAACATTTTACTGTTACCCCAAGAATATAATTCTCCTAATACTTCTTATCAATTTGATCTAGAAAAAGCTCAACAATTATTAGATGAAGCTGGGTGGAAAGACAGTAATAATGATGGGACAAGAGATAAAAATGGTGTGGAGATGAAAGTGGTATTTCAAACATCAGTTAATCCTCTGCGTCAAAAAACCCAAGAAATTGTTAAACAAGGATTAGAAACTATTGGGGTAGACGTAGAATTAAAGAGTGTTGATGCCAGTATTTTCTTCTCAAGTGATCCTTCTAATAATGATACAATTGAGCATTTTTATGCTGATCTACAAATGTTTACTACAGGGAATTATAGTCCTGATCCCAGTAATTATTTGAAGGATTATAAGTGTGATGAAATCACACAAAAAGCTAATAATTGGGTAGGTAATAATTATTCACGCTATTGTAATCCCGAATATGATAAATTATGGTTAGCTGCCACCCAAGAATTAGATCCTAAAAAAAGAGCAGAAATCTTTGTTAAAATGAATGATATTTTAATTAATGATTTTGTAGTTATTCCTTTAGTTCATCGGGCAGATGTTACTGCTATTAGTAACCGTTTACAAGGGTTTGAATTAACTCCTTGGGATCGTAATACTTGGAATATTAAAGATTGGAAATTTGAGTAAGACAAAAGCAGTCCCCTGGCGGACACCTTCCTCTCACTTTTAGGGAGAGGTAATTATTAATTATTAATTGTTAATTATTAATTGCTGAAGGTAGTTTCTTCCTCAAAACAAGTACACCAGCTAAAATGATTAAGATAGCCCCTAAATAAAATTCGGGTTCTAATAACTCTTGCCAAAATAACCAACCGAGAAATGTACCAAAGGGAACAGAAGTATATGTAAAAATTCCCACACTGGAAGCAGGGGCGTTTTGATAACCACGAGTTAATAATAGTTGACCAATGGTGGTGGTTAATCCCACTCCCAATAACATAACGCATTGTTGGAAGGTTGGGGTTTGCCAAGTCCAAGTTAGGGGAATAGCAGAGATAATAAGACCAACAATAGCAAAATAGGTGACAATTCTTAATGGTGGTTCAGTAGAAGAAAGTTGACGAACTGTGACGAAAGCTAAAGCGGCCATTAAACTACTACTGAAGGCCACTAAAATTGCCCAATTAGTGTTATTTCCATCTGGGTTTAAGATTACAAAAACGCCGATAAATCCTAATAAACCTGCCAGAATTATACGCTTAGAAATACTTTCTTTGAGCCAAGCTAAGGAGATAAAAGGGATGATTAGGGGAATAGTTGATTTGATTAACATTGAATCAGCTAAGGGAAGATTAGCTAAAGCATAGAAAAAGCAATACATGGCTCCCATGCCAATTCCTGAACGAAAAAGATGTAAATGTAAGCGGTTGGTTTTTAATATGTTCTCACCAGCGTTTAATAATAAAGGAGTGAGAATTAGTAAGCCAAATAAATTGCGAAAAAAAACAATGGATTGATTAGGTAATGAATCTGATACTAACTTAATAAGGGCTGCACTCAGAGCAAAACTTACTTCAGCAGTAACAATAAAAAAGGCTCCACGTACAATATTTTGTGATTTAGTCATCGACGTAATAATTTTGTTTTGAATAGTATTATCAACTCGATATTCTTTATAATTGTAGCTATTATATTGGCCTTAAGTATCAAATGGATAAAGAAAAAAATAAGGTTGTAAAAGTTATTGAGGTTAATGATCCATTAATCAAGAGGATAAGCTATAGTTGTGCATAGCTTAAGATAAACTAATCATAACGTCCTCATTTTAGTAGTCCTGAATGTTACCTGAGTCAACCCTAAACCAACTCAAAAGCGCGCTTCCAGACGGTCAATTACCACCCAGTTACGGTGTTTACTTCAAAAATACCCTGGTTGCCCTTTGTCACGCCTTAGAAGACCATATTCTTAAAAGTACCCCCGACGATCCCCAACAAAAACCCCTAGTGTTGGTGACGTTTCAACAGGGAAAATGGTACTTACAGGAAGCCGATCGCTATTATGATATTGCCCAATCTTCTCGTCATATTGCCATCTCTGCGGTTGCTGAAAGTGGGTTTGATAGTCATAAAACAGGAAAATTAGATAATGTATCCCTAGTTCACCTCAATAACGACGACGTTTTAGTAGAAGAGTGGAATTTAGTCATTTTAGCCCCTGGATACGCAGCAATGGTGTTGTGTCGGGAACTATCCCCCGAAGAATATCGCGCTGACACCCAACCCCAAACAGACACAGAACGAAAATTTTACGGACTCTGGACGTTTGATCGTCTTCCGGTAGAAAAAGCAGCTAAGATTTTAATTGAGTCAGTGCGGACTTATAACCCAGAGTTAGCCGATCGCTTGACGAAAATGCAAGAGGCGATCGCAGCAACTCCCAAAGACATCACCATCGATCTCAGTGGGGTTGTCTCTCGTATTGTTACCTATTTACAAACTTCTCAACAACAGTTAGTCACCATCAACCGTCAAAATAAGGAACTGGTAGACTTAGAAGGACAAGCATTAAAATTAAATCGAAATTTAGCGGCCAGTAAGTTACAGGCGTTTTTGCGCATGGCCCAACGGGTGGATGAGAGAGATCCCGATAATAGTGTTGCTTCTTTACAAGTGGCAGCTTTAGCAGAAACCATCGGACAACTATTGGACTTACCCACGCTGCAACTGAGACGGTTAAGGTTAGCAGGTTTATTGTATCGCATTGGTCTCGCAGAAGCCCCCAAAGAAGTATTTACCCAAACCCCCGATCAACTCAATGATTCCAGTTACGCTTTTTGGAGAGATAGGGCAACTTTGGGCGCACAACTTTTATCTACTATGCCAGAGTTAAAGGCTATAAAAGAGATTGTTGGCCATCAATTGGAACATTGGGACGGAAGTGGTAAACCTAGTGGTTTAAAAGGGGAAGAAAACGGCATAGAATCGCGAATTTTAGGCTTAGTTTCTTACTTCCAAGAATTAACCCAACCCAGAGGAGATCGCCCTCCACTTAGTTTAGGGGAGGCTCTTGAAAAATGCGAGTCTCGCCGAGAGACCTGGTTTGATCCAAACTTGCTTGATACTTTAGGCAACATTGTCAGACTAGCAGAAATGGGCTTAATGTGTTTACCGAGTCGCCCCAGTCAACTACAGGCTATTTGGTTAGAAGAAGCCACAAAATGAAGTCACAAACCGTAGGGACTTAATAATATTAAGCCCCTACAAATAATATCAATTTACAGGAGATCATCATGAGTAAAACCATCAATTTATTAGATATTCGTAACGGACAAATTAAAGATTTAGCGGGGCTAGATTTGTCGGGAATGGACTTATCGGGGGCAGATTTAACCGGTGCTGATTTATCGGGGGCAACTCTGAGAACAAATCTAAGAGGGGCAGATTTAACGGGAGCTAATTTAAACAATGCAGACTGTCGTAATGCTGATTTAAGAGGGGTTATTCTAGCGGATATTCAGGCACAAAATATTAGTTTAGCAGGGGCATTTTTAGCTGGATCTGTGTTAAGTCATTTAGATTTTACAGGGGTTGATTTTCGGGGTTGTGATCTGCGAGGAGCCACTTTAATCGGAACTATTTTACTACAAGCAGATTTAAGTAATACTAATCTTTCTGGGGCTGATTTATCTCAAGCAGATTTAGAAGAAGCTGTACTCAATGGGGCCATTCTAAGAGGTACTAATTTTACTAATGCTAACCTATTATGCGCTCAGGTGGAACAGGCAATTATGGAAGGTACAATATTAACTAATACCTGTCTTGATGGAACACCTTTGGACAATTAACAATTAAATTGGACTACAGATGTCTATATTGTAGGGGTCAACGGCCGTTGACCCCTACTTAAATGTATATTCAGACTTTAAGAGGTTGGAAGTTCCATAGTTCCTTTAGTTACTAAAACGGAAGCTCCTCCCACATGAATACTGTTGATTTTATCATTAACTTTTTCTGTTCTTACTTCTAGAAAACTTGGTCTTCCCATCTCAAACCCTTGTTCTATTCGCCAGTGAAAAATTTCCTCATTCGCAGTTTCACGAATGCCTAAATATCCCCCAAAAGCAGTTGCAGCAGAGCCTGTAGCTGGATCTTCTATTACTCCTAAACCAGGGGCAAACATTCTGGCACGAATATTTGCTCCTTCATTTTCAGGATCAAAACAGAAGACATAAAGGGAAGAAGCCCAACTATTTTCTAATATTTGTTGCCAGCGATTGCTATTCAATTGAATACGTTTTAATGCTTCTCTATTATGCAGAGGTACAAACAAAAAAGGCAGTCCACAGGAAACAGCTTGAGGAGAATATTTATCCTCTCTAAAGTCTTCTATTTTCAAACTTAAAATTGATGCTAGTTCTTCTATTGATGGGACTTTATTAGAAAATTCTGGAAGTTGTGGGGAGGTTAATTCTGTATAAATAGGTTGCTTATTTTCAAATTTAATTTTGACAGCAACTAACCCTACTCCTTCCTCAAAAATAATATTTACATCATTATTTTTGTTTATTAAATCATCATTAATTCCCAAAACATAAGCTGCACCCAAGGTGGGATGGCCAGCAAATGGTAATTCTTGAGTTGGTGTAAAAATACGTAATTGTTTAGTAGTGTTATTAACAGTAGGAGGCAAGATAAAAACAGTTTCTGAAAAATTAAATTCTGCTGCTATTTTTTGCATGATTTCAGAAGATAAACCCTCTGCATCAGGAAATACAGCTAATTGATTTCCTCCAAAGATAGTATCAGTAAAAACATCAACAGTATAGAATGAATAAGTCATAATGATTAATTATTTTATATAAGCAAACCCTAAATATAGCCACGATTAGAATTCTTCTGAGAGTCCTTTTAATTATACCATTTTCATCAAATTAGACTACAGATATTACCTTTGTAGGGGTCAACGGCCGTTGACCCCTACTTTAGGAAACTAATGCAATGTAAATACATTTTTTTAAAGTAGCATTAGTTTTAATCGCTTGGGGGTTAATATGAGTTATTGTAGCAGAAAAACCCTGATTTTCTAAAGCTGTAATCAGTTGCGATCGCTTGGGAATATCTAATTTTCCTCGTCTTCCTATTTCTCCCAAAGTATAAAAATAAGGAGGAAAGTTAGACTCATTGATCATGGTTGATAATAAATCGCTTACTTTTCTCCATTTTAAATTAATTGCTAAGTTTTTCATGGTTTTTAAATACTCTTTATTATGTAAATTACCTAACCACATTGCACCAGAAATTGTATAATTATAATCCTGTTTTTCTTCTTGATCATAACATCTCGATTTACCTAGCTGTTGATAAGAAATAGTTGCATACTCTCCACACTGATGACAATATCCTAGAAAACCATAATTATCTAAACTCAGATTAATTTTAGGTAATAAACGCAGCATAACTCGATAATTTTGTCCAGTAAAAAAAGAGAAAATTGGCTCAATTCCTAATCCCATTGTTGCTGCTTGTTGTAAGGCACTACCTATAATTAATCGTAATACTTGTTCTTGTGCTGCTGGATGGGATCGACCATAAGATCCATAAACTTGTAAACATTTTTCGGGTAAATGTCCCGTTCCTGTGCGTCCATCTGTACAAGTTAAATAGATTAATCCCCCTATTTTTGTTGCCCATAATGCGGTACTTAAATAGGGATTAGGTGAACCAAAAGCATCCACATCTACTAAATCATAGTAATCTTTATTATTATAACATTCAAAGAAGATGTTATTAGCATTTTGATAGCTTATTTTACCTTTGTTTTCTTGTAAAATAAAACCTAAATTATATTCAATAGTTTCTTTATTTTCAGGGTTACTATCATTGGACCAGATGTAGTCAGCATCGCTTTCTAAATAATAACGTATGGAACGAACCCCACACCCCGTCATGACATCCAAAACCCGTAACTTTTCTTGGGTTTGTTTATAGACTTTGGCAGCTAATACTCCTAAATCTCTGGTGATTTTACTGTGGGGACGATAGAAAGTTTTACCCACAGTAAAATAGGCTGTTTCTTCGCAGATTAAAGATTTATAATTGATCATACAATATTCAATATAATTATATTAAACTAGAACTTAAAGCTTTTTCTAAAAAAGTTAAGATAGATCAAACTTTTTTCTCTACTGACATAGTTTTCTACAGTGTTATAGAAGTCAGTAATGATATGTCAGAAGCGAGAATATATCAGGATATAATACTATTATGTCCTTGTAGGGGTTTAATACTCTGTTTTACCCTTCTTCTGATTTTCTCACAACTGAAACCTGATTACTATATCAATGTTGATTTAAACTTTTGTCAGGTGGGCAAAGTTTTTTCCATTATAATTAGTCTAGATAAGTTTTTGGTTTGCCAACCCTAGCATCTTTATTTTAGGGTAACACAGTTTTCTAGATTGTAATCGATATTTATTATGAACTTTCCTAGACTACATCCAGATACCATTGAAGAAGTTAAAGAAAAAATAGACATTTATGACATAGTTTCTGATTATGTTGTTCTCAAAAAAAGAGGACAAAATTATGTTGGTTTATGTCCCTTTCATCAGGAAAAGACTCCTAGTTTTACCGTTAATCAAAGCAAGCAAATGTATTACTGTTTTGGTTGCGGAGCAGCGGGAAATGGGATTAAATTTTTAATGGAAATTGGACAACAATCTTTTAGTCAAGTTGTCCTAGAGTTAGCAAACAGGTATCAAGTTCCCCTCAAAACCTTAGAACCTGAAAAACGGCAAGAAGTACAAAAAGAACTTTCTCTCAAAGAACAATTATATGAAATTGTTGCTGTGACGAGCAATTTTTTTGAACACGCACTACGAGAAACTTTAGGAGAAAATGCTTTAAATTATTTAATCGAAAAAAGAAAATTACAACCCGAAACTATACAAAAATTCAACTTAGGATATGCCCCCAGTGGTTGGGAAACATTATATCGTTATTTAGTGGAACAAAAACGTTATCCTATTGCCTTAGTAGAAGAAGCAGGACTAATTAAACCTAGAAAAAAAGGGAATGGTTATTATGATACCTTTCGCGATCGCCTGATGATTCCTATTAAGGATATTCAAGGCCGTGTTATTGCTTTTGGGGGCAGAAGTTTAACGGATGATGAACCAAAATATCTTAATTCTCCCGAAACTCCATTATTCAATAAAGGTAAGACTTTATTCGCTTTAGATCAAGCTAAAAGTAGTATTCGTTCTTTCGATAAAGTTATTGTTGTCGAAGGTTATTTTGATGCGATCGCCCTTCATTCAGCAGGAATTACTAATACAGTAGCTTCTCTAGGAACAGCGTTTAGTGAAAGTCAATTAAAACAGTTATTAAGATATAGCGATTCCAAAGGAGTTATCTTCAATTTTGATGCAGATAAAGCAGGTATTAAAGCAACGGAAAGAGCCATAAAAGAAATAGAATCACTCATTTATTCTGGACAAGTTAACCTAAAAATTCTCAATATTCCCGATGGCAAAGACGCTGATGAATTTATCAACTCTCATGATAATGGTTCGGAACAGTATCAAGAATTAATAGAAAAAGCACCCCTGTGGTTAAACTGGAAAATTGAACAAATATTAATGGAGAAAAACTTAAAACAAGCAGATAATTTTGAACAAGTTGCCCAAGGAATGGTTAAACTATTAAACCAATTATCAGATAGCAATCAACGGAGTTATTATATTAGCTATTGTGCAGAAATTCTTGCGCAAGGAGATGCGAGACTACTGACCCTTTACCTAAAAAATTTACAGACTCAGTTAAGTAAACCCCTTACTAAGTTGTCTCAAAAAAATACAACTAAAACCTTTATTAAACTAGAAAATACGGCTGAGAACAATTTATTAAAAGAAGCAGAAACTATTTTGCTAAAGATTTATATACATTATCCCGAACATCGTCAAGAAATTTTTGATAAGCTAGAGGATAAAAACCTTATTTTTAGTCTCTCAGAACATCGTATTATCTGGCAAAAATTATTAGATATTGATGACGAATATGATCAAAAATTAGTCTCTAAATTAGAAGCTGACATAGCAAACTTATCAGAGGTTTCTGAGAAAGTAAATAAACTTTTAAACTTCCGAGAAATTGAGCAATATGAAGATAGTAGTCGCTTAAGTTTGATTATTGATGCTGCTTTAATATCCCTTGAGAAAGTAAACCTCGAAAAATATTGTAATTATTGTGAAAAAAAATATAAAACCATTAATCCTGAAGAAGATCCTGTTAATTATCAATACTATTTAAACGAGTATATTTCTAGTCGACAAAAAATCTTACAACTCCAACCCCTCAGAAGTTTCTCCCAACTCGATATTTATAGTTAAATTAAATAAGCTTGACAACTCAAGTCAATTTATGAATAATTACCAGTGTATATATGCTTAAAGAAAAACATGGACGCAGTTAGAATTATTTGTGCGATTTTTCTCCCTCCCCTGGGTGTTTTCTTACAAGTTGGGATTGGATGGCCGTTTTGGATTAACATTTTATTGACCCTTTTTGGTTATTTTCCTGGTGTTCTTCATGCGGTTTGGGTTATCGCTAAAAAATAGTCAATTTTTGCCATAAAACATCGGGCAAGTTTACTCTTTGAACTTGTCCCTTGCGTGAATCAACTCAAAAACGAAATAAGATTCGCTACAATGAAGCTTGATTTGTCTTACTAGGGCAATGGAGGGGATATGTTGTCATTAACACTAAATAATCGTTATCAAGTTCTTGAAACCTTGGGAAAAGGGGGTTTTGGAGAGACATTTCTCGCCATCGATACCCATTTGCCCTCGGCCAAAAAATGTGTTATCAAACAACTTAAGCCGGCGGTTCGTTCTCACGTTATTCCTGATTGGTTAAAAGAAAGATTTGCTACAGAAGCGGCTATTTTGGAAGAATTAGGCGAAAAACATCCCCAAATACCTGCACTATACGCCTATTTTTCCGAAGGAGGGGATTTTTACTTAGTACAAGAATGGATCGAAGGAGAAACCTTAACTCAAATTCATCAACGACAAGGTAACTTATCCCCCAAACAAATACAAGATATATTAATCGGTATATTACCTGTGTTGGATTATGTCCATAATCGTCGCATTATTCACCGTGATATTAAACCAGATAACATTATTATTCGCAGTGGGGATCAAAAACCGGTTTTAATTGATTTTGGCATCGTTAAAGAAACCGTGGCCACTATGGTTCACAGTAACGGTAATACCCCCTATTCTGTGGGACTGGGAACCCCTGGTTATATGGCCTCTGAACAAGCTGCCGGCCGTCCCATTGTCTCCAGTGACTTGTATAGTTTAGGACTCACTGCCATTTTTTTACTCACGGGGAAAACCCCTCAATACTTAGCTACTGATCCCAATACAGGGGAGGTTTTATGGCGAAAGGAAGCCCCAAATATTAAGTCTAACTTAGGAGATGTTCTCGATCGCACAGTACGTTTTCATCCCCGCGATCGCTTTTCCACCGCTAAAGAAATGTTAGCAGCTTTACAGGTTTTTGATCCCCTTGCCACCGCAGTAACTATAGCTGTTGACCAACAAAATTCATCTTTATCCCCACCATCCCCACAACGCCCTAGTAACACTACTCAAGAAAACCAACCTCCTTGGGCCCTGTTGGCCTTGGGATCGTTTTTAGCTGCAAGTGCGATCATAGGAGGACTAATGTTAGGGATCGTTTTAGGGACAAAAGAGCGATCGCAACCTACTTCTTCCCCTTCGGTATTACCAGAGTCACCAAAAGAAACCCCAACCCCAGAGTTATCACCGCCCAAACCCAGAAACCGTAGACCGGTTAATAATAGGCGATCGCAACCTTCTCCTACTCCCTTTCCTACTCCAGAAGTTGAAGTTTCTCCCACTCCAGAAGTTAAAGCTTCCCCTACTCCAGAAGTTGAAGCTTCCCCTACTCCAGAAGTTGAAGCCTCTCCCACTCTAACACCTATCCCTGAACCCACCAAAGCAGTTCCCATTCCCGTTGAACCACCACCGCAGTCATCGGACCCCAAAGAGACAACCGAAGAACAACCTTCAAGTCCTTCCATCGTTATCCCTAATATTCCTTCTCAACCTAGTGAGGAAAAACCTTCTCAAGAAGAGGAGAATAATTACAATATACAAAAATACTTTGAATCAGACAGAGAAAAAAATAAGACTAATATCCAACCTTATTTTGAATCTGACAGAGAATAAATCTCAAAATAATTGTAGGGTGTATTAGCGTAGCGTAATACACCAAAAAACTTAGATTTCTTCCATTTCTAACTTAGCAGAAGTAACAGCAGCGAAGGCAAAAGCAAAAACAATAGGCATGGGATTTTTTAAGAGATAACTTAAAACAACCGATACAATTGAGATTAAAATAGCTGAAGTTAACCAAGTCCTTTCTTCCACACAAAATCCCTTTGTTGCTTTAATTAAGTACAATACTTCAGAGGGAATCGGTTCCGGCATAACTGCTCCTGGAGGAAACGCCCAATAGTGATTGTAACGTTCTCTAAATAAATCTGTCCATCCATTGTCGTCACACCATTCCTGTATCCATTCGTCTCTAAAGTGTTTCATAATTCTTTTAGATTTCCCCCATTTACTACTAATTTCCGTCTAAATCAATCTCTGTTTAGCAATAGTTATCATTTATATTAGCAAAACCATTTTCTGTTGTTCGGTAACTTAATAAAACTTAATTGACAATCTTAAGTAGGGTTTGCTGAATAAAAGCAAAACCCTATTCTTTAAAAGGTTACACCCATATTCGCGATCGCAAAAAAGATCAGCTTTGTCGGCTACAAACCGCTATAATTGGTAGAAACACCTCCCAGTTGTTGGTCAAGAACAAATGTATCGAAAAGAGGAGCAACCTTTACCGCCCCCAGAAAAATTTGAATTACCTTTCGAGGGCAAATTGTCCCCCAATAATCGTTGGGTAATCATGGCAGAGTTGATACCTTGGGATGATTTTGAGGAAGAATATGCTAAACTTTTTTCAGCAGAAAAAGGTGCGCCAGCCAAACTATTTAGAATGGCATTAGGGACATTAATTATTAAGGAAAAATTAGGAACAAGTGATAGAGAAACTATAGAACAGATTAGAGAAAATCCCTATCTACAATACTTTATAGGTTTAAATTGTTATCAACAAGAGCCACCACTGGAATCTTCAATGCTAGTTCATTTTAGGAAAAGAATTGATGGAGAATTGATAAACAAAATCAATAAAAAAATAGTAAAAAGAGAAATAGACAAGAGTGATAAAGAAGTAAAAAAAAGGATTGTCTCCAATAAAAAGGAGAAAAAATAAAAAATAAAGGTAAACTAATTTTAGATGCGACTTGTGCGCCAGCAGACATCAAATACCCAACGGATTTAGGCATATTAAATCAAGCCAGAATTGAGACAGAAAGAATAATAGATAATCTTTATAAACCATTAAGAGTAAAATTGAGAAAAAAGCCGAGAACTTCTAGAAAAATTGCTAGAAAGGAATACTTAAAAGTAGCTAAAAAACGAAAAGTATCTTATCAAGAAAGAAGAAAAGCTATCGGGAAACAGTTAAAATACCTTAAGAAAAATTTAGGAAATATAGAAGACTTAATTCAAGCTGGGCTTCCCTGGAAAATCTGAGTAAAAGACAGAAAAATTGTCTAGAGACTATCAAAAAAGTTTATGAACAACAACAGTCAATGTGGGAGAATAAGACCCAGAGTGTTCCTCAAAGAATTGTAAGTTTAACTCAACCGCATATTCGTCCAATAGTGAGGGGAAAAGCAGGAAAACCAATAGAGTTTGGAGCTAAACTCTCAGTAAGCTGTGTAGATAACTATGTGTTTCTAGACAAAATAAGTTTGGAAAACTTCAATGAATCTTGTCATTTAAAAGAACAAGTAGAAAAGTATAAAGAAACGTTTGGCTATTATCCCGAATCCGTCCATGTAGATAAAATTTATCGAACTAGGGAAACAGAAATTGGTGTAAGGAAAGAGGGATAAGAATCAGTGGTCCGAAGTTAGGAAG